>Ga0187886_1000120_pt1 | contig 111108 bp, 85 predicted proteins | sample June2016WEW_20_1_FD_133001 | JGI IMG/M metagenome (GOLD analysis project Ga0187886, IMG submission 133001) | Peatland microbial communities from SPRUCE experiment site at the Marcell Experimental Forest, Minnesota, USA - June2016WEW_20_150 | ecosystem: Environmental > Terrestrial > Soil >...
GGCCCTCGTCTGGGACAGCGTCATGGACAGCGCCAGGACGACGACCGACGAAGGGACGAGCTGGGCGCCGGAGGACCGCGGCTGGCTCTGGTACAACGACACGATCGAGACACACGCCTTCGCGCTACGGACATTGATGGAGCTGCGACCGGCGGATGCGCGGAGCGAGGGATTGGTCCAGTGGCTCTTCCTCAACAAGAAACTAAACCACTGGAAATCGACGCGGGCCACGGCCGAGGTCATTTACTCGGTGGCCTATTTCCTGAAGCGGACGGGGGGGCTGGGCGTCCGGGAGGCCGTGACGGCCGAGGCGTGCGGCACGCGGACGACGTTTACCTTCGAGCCGGACCAGTACACGGGAAAGAAAAATCAGGTGGTGATCCCGGGAGACAAGGTCGGGCCGAATTGCGCGACGGTCCGGGTCAGCAAGGAAGGGAAAGGGATGGCCTTCGCCAGCGCGACCTGGCACTTCAGCACGGAGAGGATGCCGGCGAAGGGCGAAGGGGATTTGTTCGCGGTCGAGCGGAGCTACTTCAAACGGGAAAAGAAGGGCGACGAGGTGGTGCTCAAGCCTCTGGCGGACGGCGCGGGGCTTGCCGTGGGAGACGAGATCGAGGTCCAATTGTCGATCCGGGCGCGGCACCCGGCCGAATACGTGCATTTGAGAGACCCGCGGCCGTCGGGGTGCGAGCCGGTGACGCTCACGTCAGGGTACAAGTGGGACCTCGGGATCGTGCGGTACGAGGAGATCCGGGACAGCGGCACGAACTTCTTCATGGAATGGCTGCCCCAGGGCGAGTATACGCTGAAGCACCGGATGAGGTGCGCCATGGCCGGAACGTTCAAGGCCGCGCCGGCGACGCTCCAGTCGATGTACGCCCCGGAGTTCGCGGCCTATTCTTCCGGCGCTCTGCTGACGGTCAAATAAGAAGGATAAGAAGGGGTCGGACCAAACTAACTAATTGATATTACTATAATTAATACATAAAATAGGCTCTCTTTTAGCCTTAAGTCCGTGTTTTCTGGCCTCAAAACGCAGAGTTAAGAAAACCCAATGATATATAAGGCTATGCCCAAACGTCCATTCATGTGGACAGGCAAGGACTACTATGGCAAGAGCAAACCGGTGCTACAAGCCTGGACTCATCTGGCATATAACTCACCGATGTCACAAAAGAGAGTTTCTGTTGAAGTTCATCAAGGACAAACAAGCTTGGTGCCGATGGGTGCTCGCGTCGAAAAAACTTTTCGGGCTCTGCATACTGAATTATACGATTACATCAAACCATGTCCACCTGCTCATCCTGGACATTGGCCAGGATGCGGAACATACGATCTCTAGGTCTTTCCAACTGGCCGCCGGCAGGGTCGCACAGGAGTATAACAATAGGAAGAACCGCAGCGGGGCCTTCTGGGAGGATCGCTATCATGCCACGGCAATAGAGACGGGTGAGCATTTAATCAACTGCCTCACATACATTGACCTAAATATGGTCAGGGCAAAAGTCGTGAATCATCCCGGTGATTGGTCGTTCGGCGGCTATTATGAGCTTCAGCAGCTCCGAAAACGTTTCAGAAATCAGCTAGTAGACTGGCGCTCTCTCTTGTCGCTTCTCGGAATGAAGAGCCTGGAAAGCCTCCGACAAGCCCGGGCCGAGTGGGTCGCCAAGGAATGCCACACGGGAAGACTCGAACGTGACGCTAAATGGACAGAGAGCGTGGCCGTGGGAAGTCGGGAATATACAGAGAAAATAATGGGAACATTTGCGAGAAAGGTCGAAAGTAACGCAGATGCGGTGGGAGGAGCGACATTCCCCTTCCGCGACGGGGGAGGGCTTAAGTCTGTTTTTTCGGTGGCAAAAACACGGATTTAAGCCCAAAAATGGCCCATTTTTCCTACCTTAATTATTTATTTTATTATAGTTAGATTGGTCCGACCCCAAGAGGGAAGATTTGACCCCTTCTTTGATGCCGTCGTTCACCGTCGTTCTGAACGGGCGCCTCACCTTTTGAGGGGGGCAAACCGGCTTCAATATCACCCCTCGTATCCTCCTTTTCAGCGATTGCCTGATGTAACTGTTTGAATTAATTATAGTTCGAGAAGGGAACCAGGGAGCATGAAAGACACTTATTCTGGGACGGAGCGGAAAAAAGCCCAGATGGAATTGAGCGCCTCCGAGCAGCGCTTCAGGGATTTGTGGGAGAACGCCCCCGTCGCCTATCACACGGAGGAACAGTTCCGGGACCTCGTAGAAAAGTCCGGCATGGCGATTATCACCGACGATTGCGAAGGAAATCTCATATATTTCAACGACCGGTACGCGGCCATTTTCGGCTATTCCAACGAGGAAATGAGGACGCGCACGATTTGGTCAACCGTTCACCCGGACGAAGTGGAAAAGCTCAGAACCTATCATGCCGGACGGATTGCAGGCCGGGATATTCCGTCCCGGTATGAACTGAAGGGCGTCCGGAAAGACGGGTCCACCATTTTTCTGGAAGTCGATACGGTTGTCATTCGCAACGGCAACCGTCCTGTCGGAACCTATTCCTACCTGTGGGATATTACCGAACGCAAACGGGCGGAGGACAAACGGAGGGAAAGCGATGAACGCCTGCGGTCCATCGCCGAGCACTCGCACGACGGCATCCTCATCCTCGACGACACCTTCCATATCATTTATGCCAATCGCGAATCGGCCGGCATCTCTGGCTATGCGCGCGAAGAGCTTGTCGGACGGAATTTTGCCGTGTTTATCGACGACGAAGGCCGAGAGCTCGTCAGGGACCTCTACGTCCGAAGACAGCGGGGCGAGAAGGTGCCTCCCCGCTACGAATTCAACATCATCCGGAAGGACGGCAAGAAGAGGCGGCTGGAGATCAGCTCGTCGGTAGTCGCCGGCGCAGGAGGGAAAGTCGAAACCATCGCCCAGCTCCGCGACATCACCGAACAAAAAAAGGCCGAAGAGGAGCTCCGGGCTTCCGAAGAGAAGTTCAAGATCCTGTTCGAATACGCGCCCGACTCCTATTATCTGACCGACGTCAAAGGCAATTTGATCTACGCCAATAAAGCCGCCGAGAAGATGTTGGGTTACAACCGGGAGGAATTGATCGGCAAGAGTCTCCTGGTTAAGGGTGTTATGTCCAGCGTTCAGATTCCCAAGGCGTTGTCCCTCCTGGCCAAGAATGCCCTGGGATATCCCACCGGACCCGAAGAATTCGCCTTGCAAAGAAAAGACGGGAGCGACATTTCGGTGGAAATCCGGGCTTATGCCGTCAAAATGAACGGTGAAACAATGATCCTGGGGATCGCCCGAGACGTCACAGAACGAAAAAAGGCAGAGGAGAAGCTCCGGGAAAGCGAGGAGAAATTCAAAAGCATCAGCGCCTGCGCCCAGGACGCGATCCTCATGATGGACAATCGGGGGCGCGTTTCCTATTGGAATCGCGCGGCGGAAGGAATATTCGGGTATACGGCGGAAGAAGCGTTCGGCCAGGAGATCCATTCGTGGCTCGCCCCCGAATCCTTCCGAGCGGTCTCCTTCGAACACCTGGAGCGGTTCAAGGAAACGGGCCGAGGTTCGGCCCTCGGCCGGATTATCGAGCTGGAAGCCATCAGAAAAGACGGGGCCCGAATCCCGATCGAGTTATCCCTTTCAGCCGTCAAGCTTCAAGGCGAGTGGCATGCCATCGCCATTGTCAGGGATATCTCCCAACACCGGAATGCCAAGAAGCAGCTTGAGGAAACCCTTCAGAGGCTGCAAAAATCGTTCGACGCTATCATTCAGGCCGTGTCGTTGACTATTGACATGCGGGACCCGTACACGTCCGACCATCAGAGGAGGGTCGCCGAACTGGCCCCGGTGATCGCCGCGGAGATGAACCTTTCCGCTGATCAGATCGAATCGATCCGCATCGCCAGCCTTCTCCACGACATGGGGAAGTTCGCCGTCCCCGCCGAGATCCTCAGCAAGCCCGGCCGCCTGGACGACGCGGAGCTCGACCTGATCCGGGAACACCCCAAAACCGGATTTGACATTTTGAGCAAGATCGACCTGCCGGGGGGAATCGCCCAGATTGTCTATCAACACCACGAACGGGTGAACGGTTCCGGCTATCCCCGGGGTCTGGCCGGGCAAGACATCCTGGTCGAGGCGCGGGTCCTGTCCGTCGCCGAAGCCGTGGAAGCGATGACCTCCCACCGGCCTTACCGGCCGGCCCTGGGCATCGAGGAGGCCCTGAGAGAAATCACGCGAGCCAAGGGCATCCTTTTTGACCCGGAGGTGGTCGAGGCCTGCTTGAAGGTTTTCGTGATAAATAAGTTTGAATTCAAGTTGGGAATTCTCAGCCCTCGAACCGGAATCCTTTTTCCTTGAACACTTTCAGGCACGCCGCCGCGACGTCGGCGTCGAACAAAACGCCCTTGTTCTTCTCGATCTCTTCCAAAGCGACCCCGAGCCCGGGAGAGGGCCGGTAGGGCCGGTTAGAGGACATGGCTTCCACGGTGTCGGACACGGCGAGAATCCGGGCTTCCATGAGGATCTCGGCGCCCTTGAGCCCCCGGGGATAGCCGGAGCCGTCAAACCGCTCATGGTGTTGGTAGACGATCTCGGCGAGGGGCCAGGGGAACTCGACGTCTTTCAGGATATCGTGGCCTTTTTGGGCGTGCGTTTTCACCAGCTTGAATTCGCCCGGGGTAAGCCTGGTGGGCTTGCTGAGAATCTCCGCCGGAACAGAGATCTTTCCGACGTCGTGGACGTGCCCGGCCATGCGCAGGCCTTCGATTTTTTCGGGGGACAAGCCCATCTCGACGGCAATCGCCTCGGCCAGGACGGTCGTCCTCTGCTGGTGCCCGGCCGTGTAAGGATCCCTCGCTTCAACCATCATGCTGATCACCCGAATGGTCGACGTGATTGCCAGTCGCAGGCGCTGAAGCGTTTCCTTCAGACGCTCCTCCCCCCTCTTGCGCTCGGTGATGTCGCGGGAAATGCCAAACGTGCCGATGACCCGCCCGTGCCCGTCGCGGAGGGGCACCTTGGTCGTTGAAACCCATGCCACTCGTCCATCGGGCCACGTTTCCATCTCTTCCAGATCCACGAGCGGCCGGCCGGTGATCATGACTCTCTGTTCATCCTCCAAGGCCGGCCGGGCGTGATCCGCGGCGAAGAAGTCCGCGTCCGTCTTGCCCACGGCCTGGGCGGGATCACTCAAGCCAAATCTTTCGGCCTGGGCCTTGCTGATTTTGACAAAACGGCTGTCCGCATCTTTGAAATACACCTGATCAGGGCTATTATCCATGAGCGCGCTCAAGAGGCTCTGTTCATACGCCAGCGCTTCCTCCGCCCGCTTCCGGTCCGTGATATCTTCGACGGTCCCGTCAAAATACAAAATCCGCCCCTCGGCGTCGCGGATGGCCTGAGCGCTCTCCCGGACAAAGACCGTTGTTCCGTCCGTCCGCTCCCAGGCGGACTCCAATCCTTTGACGGCCCCTTCCTTTTTGACCCTCTCAACAAACCGGGCGCGAGGATAGGAGGGTTCGAATCCATCCGTGTTGAGGTCCCTTCTGGAAAGATCTTCGAATGATGAATAGCCGAGCATCTTGACCAGGGCCGGGTTGGCCAGCATGATCCGGCCGTCCGGCGTCGTTCGATAGAGCCCGAGCGTGGAATTTTCGTAAAGGCTGCGGAACCGTTCCTCGCTCTCCCGCAGGGCCGCCTCGGCCCGAAGGCGCTCCTGGAGCCCCTTCCATTCGCGCAGCGCCCGCTTCACGGCGTGAGGGATCGTGGCAAAAGCCTCCGGGGACTTGACGATGTAGTCCAGCGCGCCGGCCTTCATCGCCTCCATGGCCATCTGCTCGTTGCCGCCACTCGTTATGATCAAGATCGGGAACGGGCGTGCGTCCGGTGGAGAGGTCAGCACGTCGAGCGCCCGGCCGTCAGGGAGGATCATGTTTATGAGGGCAACGTCCGGGGGATCTGCGGCCACAGCCTCGCGGTATTCGCGCAGCGTGCCCGTAACATGAACGACGGCGTTCATGTCGGAGGTTTGCAGGGCCCGCCGAATCGCCTCGGCGTGGTCGAGGTCGTCCTCGACGAGAAGGATGGTGAGGGCAGCTGACTGAATTCCCAACCTGCCCGGATTGTAAAAGAGGCCCGGAAGGATGTCAAGCTTCATTAGGGGTTGAGTCTTCCTTAAGGCCTTGTTTTCGGGGTCGGAAACACGGGTTTAAGCCCTAAAAGGGCGCTCAAAATATAGGTATGTTATTTATTATAATATAATTAAGTTGGTCCGACCCCGATGAGAATTCGATCGAGCCGTGCGGTCGAGCCGAACTGCTGCTTCCAACGCTCCTCGAGCTGGGGCATGAAGGCGGGGTCCGCGGCCCGGATCCGCCTCAGGCGGCCCCCCACATACTCCTTGTCCTCGCCGGCCAACCCGTCCCACGAAGTCAGGTAAAAGAAAAGGATGTTCAGGTTGAGGAATTGGTCCGACGGATTGAGCTCCAGGGCCTTCCGAAAATAGAGCTTCGCTTTGTCCGCGTACGTCGTCATCGGATAGTTGTAGAGGAGATAAGTCATGCCCATCTCGTAATGGGCGAAGGAGTCGATGGGGTTCCGCTCAAGGACCGCCGTATAATTCGCGACCGCCAGGTCGCAGGACGCGTCCCGTTTCTCCGTCTGCCCCGACTCATTCTGGGCCCGGGCCATTTCTACGTAGAGGCGTGCCAGCTCTTTTCGCAATTCCGGGTTCCCCGAATATCCCGTCGCCTTCTTCATGAGCCCTTCGAGTTCCGGAAAGGCGCTCTGAACGCTGCGCGCTTCCGCCCGGGCGTCCTGGTAGAGGCCCAGGTAATGGAAGCCGAGAAACTCCCCGGCCGCGAACGCCAGGAGCGCGATGGCCAGGCCCCCCCCCATCATGGCCTTCCAGAGTTCCAGGCCGGGCGCCCTGGCGGCCCCTCCGCCGCCCGCGGGCCCTTTTCCAATACCCTCGCGCTTGGCCGTCTCCCCCGCGACGCTCATCCTGCCGTCCTCCCCCGCCTTCTCCCGCCCGCCTCCGCCTTCCTCCTCCTGTCCCCGTTTCACGACGAGGTTCAGGGCCAGGGCGCAGAGCCCCACGAAATAGACGGCGTTGGCCGGGATCTGGAAGTTAAAGTCCGTGAAGCCGTGGATGAAGAGGGCCAGAATGCCCAGAATCGCGCCCAGCCCGATGCCCTTGGCGAAATTGTTCCTCCGCTTCCTCCATCGCCCGGCCAGGAAAACGACCAGCCAGATCCCGGCCGCGATGAGGCACAGTCCCGCGACAAACCCGTTTTCGGCCGCGATTTCCAGGTAGTCGTTGTGGGCGTAGGAGAGCATGGTTCCGGTATCGACTTTCTTGTACATCGCGTACGCATAAACAAAGCTCCCCTTGCCCGTCCCCGCCCAGGGGAACTCGCGGGCCATTTCGAACGTATTGGCCATGAATGTCCGCCGCGCCTCCTTCGAAATGTCCATCTCGCCGAACCGTTCGATGATCGGGCCGATCCCAAGCCACAGGACCGCGGCCAGCACGACCGCGGCCACCAGCCGCAGGATACCGCGCCGGCGCCTCCGCTCGTCCGCCCTGTCTGAGAGCTCCCGCCAGTTCCCGAAGGCGGCCGCGGCCAAAATGACCGTCACCAGGAAGATCATGACGCCGGACCGCGACTTCGAAAAGACGAGCGCGACCCCGATGAAGACGGTCCCGAGCCCGAAAAGAAGCGACCACTGCAGGCCCTCCTGCCCGAACCAGAGGATCTTTCGCCGCCAGGAAAGCCCTTTCTCCATCAGGAAGTATTTCCCCTTGGCCAGAAGGTAACCCAGGCTCAGCGGGAAGGCCATCTCCATGAATCCCGCGAAATGATTGCGGTTGACGTATGTCCCGGTCACGGAGCCGATGTTGTATTTTTTCTGGTAGCCAAAGATTTTCTCCGACCCGCTGAACGTCTCGGCCATCCCGTAAAAGGCCTGGAAGAGGGCTGACGCGATGATGACAAGGACGAAGATCTCGATTCGCCGGCGCGTCCGGACCGTCCGCAGGGTCAGGAAGCCAAAGAGGCCGTAACAGAGCAAGAGGACGAGCTCCCCGGCGGAAAGGAGCGGCGAAAGGGACAGGGTCCACCAGGACCGCGCGTCCCATCCGGCCAGTCCGTCCCGCGCCATCCCCTGATAGAGCGCCGCCGTCCGCGGGGAAAGGACTTTCACCATCCCCGGCGGCAAAGGCAGGATCTGGATGATCGAGGCGGCGAAGAACACGGCCAGGAGGACTTTGACTGCCCGGGGCAAGGCGACAGCCCGGGAGCCTCCCCCGGCTCCGTATCCGTCCCACTCTTCGCCCCTCGCCCTGAAACCGGTTTCGGGAGGTCCGGAGAACCGGGTTTTACCGGCTTCTCCTGTTTCACCCCGGGCCCCGCGCGTTTTCTTCCGCGCCAGAAGCTCGCCCCCCAGATAGACAAGAAAAAGCGCCAAGACCGCCGCCTCGAAGACAAAAATGGCCCACTCGTCCACAGACCCAAGCGGCAGGGGCACGAAAACAAGGACTGCGCACAGGCCCCAGAAAACGACGGCTTTATGCATTCCCCGCATCATAAAAAAAAACGGGAGGAATATCCATCCCTCCCGTTCAGGACTGCGCTTGCCTCTTTTTGGGTAGGAACCACCCTCGGAAAGAATCCGCTATGATCACACGCTGATGATAAGCTTCTGTCTTTCCGGCCGGCTTCTGCCGCGCCTCTTCACCGGATCGGCGACGCCTCTTCCGGCTTGTGAAAAGCAAGATAACTCAAGGTGCCTATTGCGACCACGAAGATAACGACCCCGACGATATTCTCCGGTGAACTGAAGAAGCTCTTGGCCGCGGCATCATTTCCGGATGTCCGGCCGCCTGGGGCCAGGGCTACAGACAGCTTGGCCATCTCGCTCCCTTTAAGGATGAGCGCGTAGTCGAAGTTGAAGTTGCCCGCGGCCGTGGTCACTCCCAGGATGTACCGGCCCTCCGGCAGGCCCGTGATCTTATACATCCCATTGACGTCCGTCGGCCGGCTGGCAAACTCCTTCGGGTTTGAGACGTCCCGGATCTTGACCACGGCATTCGCGACGGGCGTCTTCATGTCCTTGGCGTAGACGAAGCCCACCAGGGACCCGCCGGCCGCCGCGACCGGCGCCTTGGCTTGGGCAAACTCCCGGACCGGCGCCACAAGCAGCATGAACGCCGCCACCAAGCCGACAATCAAGACCTTGGACCGAAAAACGTTGTTCATGAACATTTCGGACCTCCCCTTCTGACAAAATGAAGATATATATAGGAAAAACTAACCTTAGTCAGATCGCGCTTCCGGGACTTTCCCGGGGCCGCTACCGGATACGGGATTATCTGATCGGCGAGGCTTCCTCTTCCTTAGAAAACACCGCGTAGAGGATCGCGCCCGCGACGATCACCATGACAACGATGCCGGCCGGAGACGTGAAGAAGCTTTTCTTTTTCGCATCGGTCCCCGTCGTCTGGCCGCCCTCCATCAGGGCTACGGAGAGCTTGGCGATCTCGTTCCCCTTAAGCGCGAGAGCGTAATCGAAATTGAAATCGCCCTTAGCCCCCGTGACGCCCAGGATGTAGCGGCCTTCCTCAATCCCCGTGATCTTGTACATGCCGTTGGCATCGGTCCTGGCGCTCTCGTACGCGCGTGCTTTCGCGACGTTCCGGAGCTTGACCACCGCGTTCGGGACGGGCGTCTTCATGTCCTTGTCGTAAATGAAACCGACGAGCGACCCGCCGGCCGCCGGAGCCTTGCTCTGCGCGAATTCCCTGACCGGCGCCACCAGCAGGGCAAACGCCGCCAACACGCCCACCACCAATACGCGCGACCGAAAGATACTGTTGACAAGCATTGTTGTCCTCCCCTTTTTATGTTTATCTTAATCCAGGCAGAATGGTTGTCAAGATCTATGCTGGCTCTTTAACGGGGAACCACGGAACCGCTGTCCCCCTTTACATGAAATCGAAGAAGTCGATTTACCGGACGGGGGACGCTTCCGTTTTCTTCTTGGTCAGCTCATAGACCCCGAAACCGACGCCGCCCGCCGCGGCGACGATGACCAGGATCCCTGCCGGCGTTCCGAAGAACCCCTTGGGCGCGCTCGAGCCGAGGCCCTTACCCTCCAGGACTCCGGCCCCTTTCATGGATAAGCTAAGCTTGGCGGTCTCGCCGGTTTTGATATAGACGCCGTAATTCAAGTTGTAGTCGCCGAGGCTGGAGGAAACGCCCAGCGTGTACCAGCCCTCGTCGATGCCCGTGATGCTGAACATCCCCATCTTATCCGTCGGGCTCGTGAACTCTTTCTGGGTGTTGAGGTTCCGGATCTTGACCGTGGCGTTGGCGACGGGCGTCTTCATGTCGGCCCCGAATACTTGGCCCGTGAGGGCCCCCCCCTTGGGCGCGGTCTGGGAGGCGAACTCCTTGACCGGTGTCAGCAGCATGATAAACGCCGCCATCACGCAGACCACCATCAACCTTGACCGGAAAATGCCAAAATTTAGCATGTTCTGGCCTCCTTTCTAACAATAATAGCCCATTTCACCGTATCTTTACAAGGAATTGTTTTTTTGGCAAAGGCAGCCGCTGAGTCCACGTCTTCCGTCTCATGGGGTTCTCGGGCTCACCCCAGTCCGGGAGGGCCCGGTTCTCGAGGATCGCCTGGGGGATCTCCGTGACCATGGCCAGCGCCTTGGCCTCCCCCACGATTTTCCGGGCGGCCTCGACCGCCCCGCTCAGCACCGGGGGCCTCAACTGCGACGAATGGGCGTCAGAGGCGATGATGTGGACCAAGCCGTGCTCCAGGAAAAGTCCGGCGGCGCTCCTTGTTTCCCTGCCGAATTCGCCCGTGAGGCTCATGGCCGTGACCTGGGCGACGCACCCCATCGACACCAACTCGTAGAGGGTCTCCGGGCGCTCGATAAACCCCCTGTTCCGCTCGGGATGGCTGATGATGGGGACATATCCCTTGAGCATGAGGCTGTAGACCAGGTTCGCGGACCCCGGCGGCACGGCGTCGCTCGGGAACTCGAGGAAGACGTAGTTCGTGTCGTCGATTGTGAACCCGAATTTCTCAATGGACGCGAGGACCTCGGGATGGACGAAAACCTCGGCGCCCCAATGGAAATCGATCGGGGCCTCCCCCATTTCCTTCGCGAACTCGACCATCCTCTCCCTGAGGACGTCCAAGTTGTCGCCGTGCCGGCTCAGCCGGAAGACATGCGGCGTCAGCGCGATCGCCTTGATGCCGTCCTTCTCGGCGATCCGGCACATCTCGAGGGCCTGGGCCCGGTCGTCCGGGCCGTCATCCCAGTCCCAGAGCAGGTGCGTGTGAAGGTCGATCACGGGGTTGTCCTTAAGAGTTTAGTCGTTTTTCATGCGTGCCGATCGTAGTGATAATAATACTCTTTATAATGGTAGCCGCGGTGGTCCGTGTTGACGTTGTTGATGATGACCCCGAGCGTCTTGACCTTGAGCATGTCGAGCTTCTCGCGCGCCTTTCTCAGCGCTTCGCGCGACGTCTTGTCGCCGTGGACGACAAGGATCATCCCGTCCACCTTAGCGCCCAATATCAGCGCGTCCGAGATCTCGAGCATGGGCGGCATGTCGAACAGGATGTAGTCGCACTTGTCGCGCAGCAGCTCGATAAGGGCCGCCATCTTCTCCGAGCCCAGAAGCTCGGCCGGGTTCGGCGGGACCGGCCCCGAGTTGATCAGGCACAGATTCGGAACGGCCGTGGTCTTGACGACTTTCCGGAGCTCGATCGAATCCGTCAGGTAGCTCGTCAGCCCAAAGGTGTTCTTGACGCTGAAAACCCGGTGCTGGCGCGGCCTTCTCAGGTCCGCGTCCACGATCAGAACGGCCTTTCCGGACTGGGCCAGGGTGATGCCCAGGTTGGCTACGGAAACCGTCTTCCCTTCCCCGGGCAGGGCGCTCGTCACGATCATCGTTTTCAAAAGTTGATCGGCGCTCGACAACAACAGGGATGTCCGGATCGAGCGGTAGCTTTCGGCCAGCCGCGAGTTCGGGAACAAGTGCGGAATGAGTTCAATGACCCTGGGCTGGGGTTTGTCTTGTTTCTGTTCCTCCGCCTTTTTCTCTCCGGCCTGGCCCTCCCCCGCTTCCAGTTGGATCACCCCGTCCTTTTTCCCTTCGAGTCTGTGCTCCCTTTTGCGCCGGTAATAGAGATACCCCTTCTCCGTTCCGTCAAGGCTGAACTTTGGGACGACGCCGAGCGTCGGCAGGCCCGCATACCGTTCCACGTCCTCGCTCGTTTTGATGCTGTTGTCCAGGAAATCGAACAGGAACGCAAGCCCGATCCCGCCTCCGAGGCCCAGCAAAAGCGCCAGGGCCAGGTTCCGGGCCTTCCTCGGGCTCGACGGGCGCACGGGGATCCCCGCTCTGTCCACGACCCTCACGTTCGACGTCCGCAGCCCCCTGAGCCGCGCCTCGACCCCTGTCTCGCTTTCCCGCCTGAGCAGCGAATCCAACAGCGTCTTCTTGTTCTGGACCTCGATCTTGAGCCCGTTGTAGAGCACCGCGCTCGAATTCATCTTGAAGGCCGCGTTCTTCTGCTCGTTGAACGCAGCCTCGAGCGATCCCTCCCTCCTGAGGGCAGTCTGGTAATCGGAATAGGCCCCTTTGACCAGGTTCTGCGTCTCGTCCTCGAGCGACTTCCGGGCCGCTTCCATCTCGACTCTGGCCCGCTGCAGCTCCGGGTAATCCGGCTGGAAGCGCTCCTCCATCTTCTGGTATTCCCGCTTGAGCTTGACGTAATCCTCCCTCAGCCGCTGGATGAGCAGGTTGTTTATCGCCTCCGGCACGAAATCCGCCGTGACGTTCTTGAGCTCATTGTAGGTGGCTTCCTTCTTATACCGGTCGATCTGGGCCTCGGTCAGGGCCTTGTTGAGCTCGCCCAGCCGGTCGATGACCGTCGTTTCCTTCTCTCCCAACGCCACGATATTCGCCTTGGCTTCGAGGTCCTGGAGTTGGCCGGACTTCTGCTCGATGTCCGTCTGGAGCGATTTAATCTGTTGGCCCAGAAACTCGGTGGCCTGCTCGGTCGCCGCGTACTTCATGGTAATGTTGAGGTCGATGAAAGCGCTGGCCAGCTCGTTGACGCACTCGGCCGCAAGCTTAGGGTCCCGCGCATCGAAGCTCACCTCGACCAGGCGGGTCAGCCGGACCGGCTTTACCTGGAGCCGCCGCGAAAAGCTGTCGATGAGGTTCTCCCGGAAGACATGGTCATTCGGGTCCGCGGGTTTCTTCCGCTTGTCGGGCTTGCCGACGAACTCCTCGTTCGCGTAGAGCTTGAGCCGCGAGATGACGTCGTCGGCCAGCGTCCTTCCGCTCAGCAGACGGTACTGCGTCTGGTAGAAATCGTCCCGCATGGTCTCGATTTGGAAGACCTGCTCGAAGCTCAGGATATTCGGCTCTTTCTCGATGAGGAGCGTCCCCTTTGCCGTGTACACGGGCCTTTGGACGAACGTCCAGAGCGCGGTCAGGACGAAGACGACCGCGGCGACCGAAAAGACCGTCGTCTTCCGCCGCCGGATCTTCTCCCAGTATTCCTTGAGGTTGATCTCCTGCCGGGGCCCGAACTCGTATTCGGCGACCGGGATCTCCGGCCGGAGCAATCCGCCCCGCTGATTTTCGTAGCGCTTAATGTCATTCCTGTTATTGTCCATGTTCTGCCTCTTTCACACTCTTACGGCGTCCAAAACGATTCCGGCACGAACACCACGTCTCCCTCTTGTAGCGGGATATCCTTCCTCTTCCCGCTGATTACTTCCTTGAGGTTGACCCGGATCTTCTGTTCTTTCCCGCTCTTGTCTTTCCTTGTGATGAGGACGCCGCTCTGCTTGGCGCCCTCGGCCAGCCCGCCGGCCTGGGCGATCGCGCTGAGCAGGGTCACCTTCTCCGAAATCTTGAACTTTAGCGCGCCGGGCTGGGTGACGCGCCCAAAGACGAAAACCCGAATCTCTTTGTCCACGGGGACATTGATGACATCGTTCGGCTCGATCGGGATATTGAGCTTCTGGTTCCCATTGACCATGAGGTCCTTAAGGTCGATGGGGATCGAGGACGCGGTCCCGTCGCCCCCATCCCTCAGGATAAATATCTCGTCCGTGGCTTTGTCGGTCAGGCCCCCGGCCTGGGAGATCATCTGGAGCAGATTTTTCCGCCCGACGAGCTCATAGTTCCCCGGCTTCTCGACGGCGCCGATAACGGCCACCTGCTGACTCTTGTATTCCTTGATGAAAACGGTCACCTGGGGGTTTTTGACATATTTCGCCTGGAGAAGATTTGTCAGTTTCTGGACGACGCCGCTTTGGGTCAAACCCTCGATCTCGATCCGGCCGAGGAGCGGCAGGGTGATGGACCCGTCTTCCGAAACCCGGACGACCTGATTCAGCTGCTCGACTTCGAAGACCTTGATTTCGAGGAGGTCACCCGGTCCTATGCGATAGGCCTTGACGAAGATGTCTTTGGCTTCCTGTTCCTGTCCCTGCTGCTGCGCAGATACGTAAACCGCGCCGGCAAGAATTAGCGCGAACAATAATATGGTTTTCCTCATCTTAACCTTCCTTAGGAAATCCGGGACTCGAAATTGGTGACAGGAAATCGGGGACATGTAATAATTCTCTGGAATTGGTACGTGTCCCAAGATTTCGCACACACTTGAATTCGGTGCGTGTCACCATATTTCGTAGCCCACGATTTCTTCTAAAAATCATACGTAAGATTCAGCCCGAAAAAAGTCCTGTTGTCGTTCTCGGAAGCAAGGTTCGAGAACCTGGCCCACCAACTGGCGACGACGCCGATCGCCGTTTTCTTCCAGATCCGGAAATAAAGCCCGGCCGAATGGATCCTGAGATCGTCGAGCCGCTTTACGTCCCCGCCCCCGCCGTCCGGCTGGAGCTCCGGGTAGCGGCTTTGCCCGAATGAATAGTCGTAGTCGAGGCGCACGAATTTCAGCAGGTAGAACGACGCCCCGACTCCCGGCATGCTGCCGATGTAGTAAGCGTTGTTGTACCAGATCGAAAAGATGACGTCGCGCGTATAGGAGGCGCGCACGACGAAAGGCCTGGCCAATCGAACCGAGACCTGCGAGTCGCCGACGACTCCCCGGTAGTCCTGGTCTTCCTGGTTCTTCGTATCGAACATCTTGTAGCCCAGCCGGATGCGGCCCCGGATCCTCCCCGTGGGCGAAAATTCGAGCCCGGCATAGGCCGCCCGGCTCCGCGAATCCTTGAGGAGGGCGGTTGCCGCGAAATCGAACCGGTACTGGCCGAGCTCGAAGTCCACGAAATACCTCGTGCGCGACGTCACCTGGTAGTAGCCCGAAACGTTGACATAGGCCTCCTTCCGGTTCAGCCGCTCGCGGACGTTGAAAATATCCAGATTGAGGTTCTCATAATCGTACTTGGCCTGACGGTACCCGATCGAGAGCGAGGCCCGGTGCGTTGCCTGGACGAGGAACACGCCGCCCAAACCGTCCTCCTTGCGTCGCGGCCGGATGTCGATCTCCGTATTCCAGCGCTCCCGGGCGTCGGAATATTTCCAATCGAATGAAAAAAAGACCTGCCTCAAGTTGAACGCCGCAGACCCGGTGAAAAAATAGTTCCAGGTGCGCTCCCGTGCCGTTTTGGTGTAATAGACATACTGGGGCGAGCCGTAAGCAGAGAGGACAAGCCTTCGATAGATGGGCAGATAAATATTGACCGCCGGACCCGCCGTGAGGGTGTAATCCTTGATGGGATCGGAAGGCGAATAATAGATGTTCGAATCCATGCCGGCATTCGACAGAACAAGCGCCGGCTGGATCCGGAGCGGCCCGAACCTAACGGCGGCCGTTCGCCACTTCTGCTCGAGGTCGCGGCCGCGCCAGGTGTCGCCGAAAGATGGACCCACGCCGGCTATGAGCAAGGCCATGGCCAGAATCGGCACAGTACGTCCGGACGCGCGTTTCAACAACAGGAATATCATCTTTTAGATTTTACCAGCTTCCGGCCCCGAGCTTGGGCACGGTCCCAGGCCCTTGCGGCTTATACGTGGGGACGATGTCCGCAAGACCATTGATGATGCTATTGCGATCACTCCCATCATAGCATACGTCGATCAGCTTCTCGATTTTAAGAAACATTTCATCCTCGGGCCTGACGCTTGGATTTCTGGCCTTGAATATCCTGGCGTGCTCGGTCGGCTCCGAGCCTTCTTCAGCCCCCAGCAGCTCCTCGAATAGCTTCTCCCCGGGCCTGAGGCCGCTGAAAATGATAGGAATATCCACGTCCGGTTCATGGCCGCTGAGCCGGATCATTTCGCGCGCGAGGTCCAGGATCTTGATGGGCTCGCCCATATCGAGGATATATGCTTCGCCCCCCTCGCCGATCGCGGCCGCTTCGAGAACGAGGAGCACAGCTTCCGACGTGGCCATGAAATATCTCTTCATCTCGGGATGGGTCACCGTCACCGGACCTCCCCGCTTGATCTGGTCCTCGAAAAGCGGGATGACGCTCCCGCGGCTGCCCAGGACATTCCCGAACCTCACCGAGATGAATTTCGTGCCGTTCCGCCCGTTGAGGATCCTGAGCATTTCCTCGCCAACGCGCTTCGTAGAGCCCATGACGCTCGTCGGATTAATCGCTTTGTCGGTTGAAATATAGACGAATTTCTCGATTTTGTATTTCAAGGCCAGTTCGCCCAGAATCTTCGTCCCCAGGATGTTCGTCTTGACCGCTTCCTCGGGGTAACTCTCCAGCACAGGGACATGTTTATAGGCGGCCGAGTGGAGGATGATCTGGGGCCGGAATTTCGCGAAAACGTCCTCCATCTTCACCCTGTCCCGCACATCCCCGATGACCGGGACGATTTTCACTGCAGCCCCGCGGAAGCGGTTCATCAGATAGAAAAGCTCCGTCTCATCGATATCCAGGAGGGCGGTCAATTGCGGCTCGAATTGGAGCACCGTCCGGACGAGCTCGCTCCCGATAGAACCGCCGGCACCCGTGATCAGAACACGCTTCCCGTTCAGGAAGGCGCGGATCGCGGCAAAATCGATCTCGACTTTTTCCCTCCCCAAGAGGTCCTCGACCCGCACTTCTTTGATATCGGAAAGGGTGACATTCCCATCCATGATGTCCAGGATGCCGGGCAGAACCTTGACCTTCGCCGGTCCTCCCGAATTCCGGATGATCTCGACCACGGCCCGGATATCCTTTGAGCGGATTGAGGGGATAGCGATCAGGACCTCGTCTACCGTGTTCGCCTTGATTAACCTCGGGATGTCGTTCCTCGTCCCGAGCACCTTAATGCCCTGAATGCTCATCCCCCGCTTGGATAAATCGTCATCGATATACCCTACGGGAAAATACTTGGACTTTTTATTGATCAGCATTTCCCGGCCGATCGCACTGCCGGCGTCGCCTGCGCCGACGATGAGGATTCGCGTGCGGCCGTGCCTCATTCTCGCCGACTTGCTGAGGTACTCGATGATGGCCCTCTTGGAGATGCGGAACACGCCGATTGACCCCAGGGTTAGGATGTAATCAACCAGCAAAACGGACCTGGGAAAAGTCGGGATAGGCAGATACGCCTTAAACACGAAAAGCGCCAGTCCCATGATTATCGACGATAGCGTGATCGCGCTGAACAGCCTCAAGAGATCCTTGAGCCCGAAGAACCTCCAGGAAATATCGTACATGCCGTGCACGACCAGCATGGTCAGCTTTATCCCAAGGGCCAGAACGATATAGTATTTCAGATCGTTGCTGTATGCCGTTGGAATCGCGCCGTCAAATCTTAGCCAGAAAGCAATAAAAACGGCCCCCGCGATGAGCATAGAATCCGCGAGCATAAAAGCGAGGCGCCTCTTAAACATATTCATGCCAAAGAGCCTCTTGATAAACCCAGGCGATTTTTCTTGCATCATTTCAACCCCCGATAAAGCCCTAAACTGAATACAGGGCAAGTGTGCTTATCTCTTCCCTGTTCTCTTGATAATGCTTACTATTCGATCCAAATCTTCCGTGCTCAGGTTGCTGCCGCTGGGAAGGCAAAGGCCCCTTCTAAATATCTCTTCAGCGACCTCTCCGCCCCTTTTCCTGCACGTTCTAAACACCGGCTGCATATGCATCGGTTTCCAAACAGGACGGCTTTCGATATTCTCGGCTTCAAGAGCAAGTCGGATATCCTCGCTTACTGTCCCGAATTCCCGGGGTTCGACTAGAATGCAGGTCAACCATCTATTACTCCGGCCATATTCGGCCTCAGGCATGAAGCTGATCCCGGGGGTATCCTTTAGGGCTCGCAGATAGTAATCGAAATTCCTTCTGCGCGCCGCCACGCGAGCTTCGATGACCTTCAACTGCCCCCGGCCTATGGCGGCGAGGATATTGCTCATCCTGTAGTTATAGCCGATCATCGAGTGTTCGTAATGAGGCATGGGGTCGCGTGCCTGGGTGGCCAGAAACCGGGCTTTTTGGACTATATCCTTATCTTCTGAGACAAGCATGCCCCCGCCTGACGTGGTTATAATTTTATTTCCGTTAAATGAGAAGATAGCCAACTTCCCGAAACAACCCGCCTTTTTTCCGTCATGGGTAGCCCCGAGCGCCTCCGCAGCGTCTTCCACCAATGGGACTCCGTAATTACGGCAGATCTCCTCAATTCGGGAATAATCCGCGCATTGTCCATAAAGATCTACGGCAATAGCAGCCTTTGGCAATCTTCCCTTTTTTTTGCATTCCGCCAATTCATCTTCAAGAAGGTATGGATCCATGGCCCAGCTTTTTCTATCCGAATCAACGAAAACCGGTTCAGCTCCAACGTAGGCAATTGCGTTCGCCGACGCGCTGAAAGTCAGGGAAGCGCAAATGACCTCGTCACCGGCCTTGACGCCAAGGACGAGCAAGGCCAAATGAAGCGCTGCCGTCCCCGACATGAGCGCCGTCGCGTGCGGGATCCCCACATACGCACACATCTCCTTCTCGAATGCGTCCACCATTGGCCCGAGCGGCGCGATCCAGTTTGACCGGAACGCCTCAGCCACAAACTCCTCCTCGAATCCTGACATGTGCGGTGGCGAAAGGTAGATACGGGCCATTTTATCCATGCTTCTTGGTCATCCTGAGAAGCTGGTCTTACGGCTACATTGCGGATTCACTGCTTAATTCGCTCCATGATACCGTCCGCTATGTGCAATGCCGTGAGTCCGTTTTGTTCAAGCATATATTTATAGCATCCAGCCTTTTTGAACCTATCCTCTATGCCAAGAATGAGCTGGCGTGGGGCATCCTTCAGGCCGCTCTTATATTCAGCTATCGCGCCGCCGAGCCCCCCAATGACGCTATGTTCTTCGATTGTAACGATTAACTTCCGTCCCATCAAGCTGTCGATAATTGAGGTATCAAGGGGCTTTATCGTGTGCATGTTTATGACGGCGGTCGATATTCCCTTCGCCTCGAGGAGCTTGGCCGCTTCAAGCGACTCGTAAACCATGCTTCCCGTGGCGACAATAGCGATGTCGTCTCCTTCTCTAAGGGTGATAGCTCGGCCGATTTCGAACTCATAGTCATTATAATAGACAATAGGATTGCCGGCCACGCCCGTGAGACGTAGATAAACAGGCCCATCATAACGAGCTGCGGCTTCTGTGGCCTTGGTGATTTCAGAGCAGTCGGCGGGAGAGATAACGCATATCCCCGGAACCGCGCGCATTAGAGCCATATCCTCCATCCCGTAGTGGGTATTGCCGAACATTCCCATTCCGAAGCCCGCGGCAAGCCCAACCAGTTTGATGTTGAAGCCCATATAGCCCATATTGAGCCTCACCATTTCGTAACTGCGCATGGCGGCGAAGGTAGCGAAGGAGGTGCAGAAGACCTTGTAACCTTCTTTAGCCAGGCCGGCGGCGATGCCGAGCATGTTCTGTTCGGCGATGCCGGTGTTAATAAACCTATCCGGATTAGCTGCCCTGAACCTGTCAAGGCCCGAGGTTGTGCAAAGGTCGGCAGAGATGACCAAAATATCTTTGTTTTCTGATGCTACGTCCAGCAACGAAAGACCGAATGTACCCCGGGATCCAAGCCTCGCCCAGTTTCTTGCATTAGCGGGATTGATCTTGATCACGGATTAATCTCATCTGGCGGAAGCTCTGCGACCGCAGCGTCATATCGAGTCCTAGTCAAGACGTTGTGATGCCACTCGTTATTATTCTCCATGAAGCTGATGCCCTTGCCTTTTATCGTCTTCGCGATGATGGCAAGGGGTGGGCCTTCCGGTCTTCGCCCGGCATCCTTGAGGACATTGTGAATGGATTCGATGTCATGACCATCCACCCCCACGGTGTCCCACCCGAATCCATTCCACATGGATTTAAGGTCTGTAGACATAATGCTGGCATTGCACCCGTCCGACTGCATGCCATTGGAATCAATGATCGCTATGATTCCCCCCAGCTTATAATGGACCGCGGCCATGGCGGCTTCCCACACCGTCCCCTCGTTTATCTCGCCGTCTCCCATGAGGACAAATACTCGGTAAGTACGGCCCATAATCCGCCCGGCGAGGGCCGACCCGATCCCGAGGGAAAGACCAAGGCCAAGACTGCCGCTTGAAAATTCTATCCCGAACTCCTGCTTCATGGAGGGTTGGCCGGGCAGGTCGCCTCCATCTACTTCGAAACTGAAAAGCTGTTCGCGGGTGATAAGCCCGGCTTCAAAAAGGGCGGTGTAATAGCCGAGGCTGCCGTGGCCCTTCGACAGAATGAAACGGTCTCTTTCGGGCCAGGCGGGGTTCCTCGGATCAATACGCATGATGCCGCCATAAAGGGTGGCGGTAATCTCAATGATCGACAACCCGGAGCCGAGATGGGCACCGTTCGGACCAGCCTTGAACGCAAGATCAATGGCATTGCGGCGCATACGGCGCGCCATCCGCTGGATTTTGCTAAGCAGGTTGATGTCCATTATCTAGACAAGCCTCCGTCGGCCCTGATAACCTGACCGGTTATGTACGAAGACATATTGGAGGCGAGAAAAAGGGCGATGTTGGCTATATCGGCAGGTTTTCCCATCCTTTTCAGCATCGTATGCGCGACAGTTTCATTAATGACCTCCTTGGACATGCTTTGCGCTACCATGTCCGTCTCGGTAATGCCCGGGGCGATGGCGTTAGCGCGGATGCCGTGCTCAGCTAGCTCGGCCGCAAGCACTTTTGTAACGCAGATCAAAGCCGCCTTGGAGGCACCATAGGCACTACGCCCGGAATTGGCATCGATAGCGGCGCTGGAACAGACGTTGATGATACTGCCGCCCTTCTGCCGGACCATCAGCTTAACGATATATTGTGTAAACAGGAATTGAGAGAATAGGTTCACTTCAAAGACTTCTCTCAGTTTGTCCATCGAGGTCATCTGGAAAAGCGCGTTGTATGTGATGCCGGCATTGTTGATGAGGCCATGGACCGGAAGCTTAGCTGACATTATGGCGTTAACAGCAGCTTTGATCTCGACGGGATTGGTCAGGTCGAAGTAAATAGGCATAATGCGGATATTGTGCTCACCCGCGAGTTTTTCAGAAAAAGAAATGAAGGGGTCCGATGGCTTCCGGATGCAGGCCCAGATATTGGCTCCGTTCCTGGCAAATACTTCGACCATTGCCCTCCCGATGCCCCGGGTACAGCCGGTGATGATCACGTTATTCCCGTTCATGAGCATCATCATCAGCCTCCCATGCCGCCGTCTACGCGTATGACTTGGCCGGTGACGTAGGCCGACTGGTCCGACGCGAGGAAAAGCAATGCCCGCGCCACTTCCTCGGGCAAACCCGCCCTGCGCAGTTTGCTACTGCTCAGGAGCTCGTCGAATTTATCCTTAGGGAGGGACGCCGTCATGTCCGTTTGGATCACGCCGGGCGCAACGGCGTTAACCCGAATGCCGCACCCCCCGAGCTCGCCGGCCAGCGTCTTTGTGGCGCCGATAAGGGCCGCTTTTGCCGCAGAATATGCGACTTGGCCGGGATTGCCATCTACGCCGGCAACAGAAACAATATTAATCACGCTTCCGGATTTTTGTCGCACCATCAACCTGGTCATTTGCTGGGTTATAAGCATCTGTGAAAAGAAATCTATCTCGAAGACCTCCTTCATCTTATCCATGGTGGTCATGTGGAAGAGGGCGTTGTAGGCTATGCCGGCGATATTGACGAGAACATCCACGGGCTGTTTTGCTGCGACAATCTGTTTCATTCCGGCTTTGATCTGCTCATAATCCGAAAGGTCAAAATAGACAGGGGTAATCGAGACGCCGTTCGCCTCGGCAAGCTCTTTGACATGGCCCTCAAATTCGGCGGTCGGCATCTGGCAGCAGGCCCAGATATTCGCGCCGTTTTGCGCGAATACATCCATGGTCGCACGGCCAATGCCCTTCAGACAGCCCGTAATAACGGCGTTCTTTCCGTTAAGCAACATAATCCTTCACCCTATATCGATAATCCTTGATAAAGTTCTTACGAGATCATATCCATCCCAAATGACCGAGATATTCAAGGCCGAGCCCACCGGCGCGAATCTATCGATGCCCTCTGGCTTGTATTCATCCACAAAGGATTTTAAGGCCTCTCTTGAAACGCCGTAATAAGTAATGGTCTGGACTTTCTTGTTGATGATGGGAGCGATTACGTCTAGGCTGGACGCGCAATATTCATAAAAATAGCCGCATTTACCACGGAATAAATCTACACTTTCTGGTAAAGAGGAAAGCTTTATCACATATAATAGATTCTCATATCTTTTAACCCCGGCGACGAAAGGATAATCAATAGCGTTTTCGCAAAGCGCAGTCAACTTATCCACTCCGACAACTGGATGAAAAGCGTAGCGAACGGCCGTTTCCTCATAGAGGCTTTGCCAGAACCGATGGCTCGCGGCAGACGACTCGGCATTCTCGCCAAGCCAAACTATGAGATGGGGAGAAGAGCAGGCGTTTTGGTCCATCACATATGTGTCATTGTAAAAGCCGGCGCTAAGTCGCCTCAATTCCGGTTTATCTATTCGGCAGACCGCTTCCGCGCTCATGACACAGAAGGAGTACCTGTCAGCAAACGCGATTTCAATAGATCGAACGGGGACGGGGACGCGCCGAATTGTCTTAATGGTTTCATCTCCTCCCCAAATAATGCGCGCATCGCATATAGATGAAAAAAGAGAAGTTATATTATCATCCGGATCATACTGCATAAAAACAGTCGATTCGCTTATTTTGTGATATTTCTCAGCGGATAGAACTCTCTCAACTACAGAAATGATGGAAATCGCTTGAGGAAACGTCTTTGGCGGCAGTTTGACAATATTGGAATTGCCGGCAAGTAGGCCAAATACATATGAGAAGGCGAAATTGACGGGAATATTGGATGGAGTTATATGGAACACTATGCCTAGGCCCAATCGGGCTCGAGTCTCAAAGAATTCCTTTTTGAGCCTCATGATGTTAGCCCTGCGGCAGAAGAAAGCAAACGCCATGACATCGGAAAAGGTTTTGGCTACAGAATCGTGCATGAGGTTATAAGATAGGTCAGAAAGAAACTCGCAAACGAGGTTGTCGTAGGGGCAAAAAACATGCCTTTCAAACGCGGCTGCGTCTCCCAGTAAGTAGGTGACTTTTTTATCTGGAAGCAGCATAAACGTCACTGCATCCTCTAATCTCAGCGTCCTTTAGTCGGCCGTGGATACGGAAATATTTGCCCTTGCGGCCGCACGGGCAGTTATCCACGCCACCCAGTTCGCCTAGATCTTCCGAGAGGATAGAATGCCCGGGATAGCTGCCGGGCAGGAGGGATAGAAGCTGAATCAGCCCCTGGCCGCCCGGTTCCATTGGGCCAAAGTCCCTTGGATTTCTGATGATGACATCGGAGTAGATGGGAGCATGAAAGTAACCTTCCTCGCATTCCATGAAGATGGAGCCGGTCTGTTCCGCCATGCCATAGTAATTGTGCACCCTTCTGATGCCACACAACTCCTTCGCCGCCCTTCGAAATTTAATATTGTCAACAGACTGTTCAACCAGCTTCTTCCAACCGCCGCCATGAATAATAATCCCCTCGCTTATATCAAGCTTGACCCCCCGCTTCCTGAGAACGCAGAGGAAATGCGCCCAGATGATGTAAGTAAAGCCGAAAAGCATCACCGGTTCACCATGGTGCCGATCAAGAAAGGCGGCGACGCCTTCCATATCCAGCTCCAAGTTCTCGTCCAGAGCATAGGATTGGTCGCGCCCAAGCATGGAAAAGCCCAAGATGCCGGCGCCACGGGCGGAGAATTGCCTTCTTTCTTTAATCACCATCTGGGAATCTATAATGAGCATAGGAAGCCGTTGCGCCCCGAGAAACGAAGAAGCTATTCTTGCCAGCGCCTTGGTTTGGTTGGCCGAGGTCTCACGGTCAAGGTGGATGCGCGACACCTGCTGGTTCGAAGTGCCCGATGATGTTATGGTCTTGACAATCTCTTCGCGCGGGACGCTGAGGAGATCGTATTCCTTGAAAAGGCGCACGGGCAGGAACGGGAAATCCTCGGGCCGGGTCAAACTCGCCACATCGAACCCGATCAGGTCCAATATCTTCCTGTACCCGGCGCATCCGGCATAGTGCTTTCTTGTGAGATCTCCCAGCATTTGCGAAAAGAGGGCGTCCTTCTTTTCTTTCTCCAGCGCATACACCGGCCCATTTAATGGGCTGGTCTGGGCGAACACGGTTGTCCTACAATCAGTCGATGGCCGAATAAAGTATCTTCCCCGATTCGTTGCGGGGGATGATTGATGTCTTCCGTACGGTGAATCCATTTGGATTCACTGTAGTGTGTTGCAGGATGTGCTCCCGAATTGAGTCAACGTCATCCGCGCACGTATAAATTACCATTAAATCGTCCCTGCCGGCGCAGGCGCAATTATATCCTGCGCTCTTAAGAAGGTTTTCCACCTCGTCCAGATTGACGCGATTGCCGAAGAGCTTTAAGAACCTTTTCTTCCGGCCAACTATATAATAGAAGCCGTCGACATCGCGCGTTGCCAGATCACCGGTCTTGAGGACGCCCCTGTTCTCGTCGCCCTTTGCCAAGTCGGCATAAGTGTCGGCGTAACCGAGCATCACGTTGGGACCCCTGTAGACAAGCTCGCCGGAGACATCGCTGTCCCCGATGATCCCGCCGTTGTCGTCGATAAGCAACAATTCGCCGCCAGGTATGGCGACGCCGATACTTCCGGCTTTCGAAAGAGCGTATTCCGGGGGGAGATAGGATATGCGGGCCGTGGCCTCGGTCTGGCCGTACATGACCACGAACCGAATGCCTTTTGCAGAGCAGATCTCGGCAAACTCACGGGTAAGTTCAGGATCCAGTCTGCCTCCGGCCTGAGTGAGAATTCTAAGAGTAGGAAGATCCATGTGCGCGAACTTGAGTTTTTTTAGCATCTCGTAAATATACGGGACCCCGCCGAAGGTCGTAGCGCCATGGTTTCTCAGAAACTGCCAGAAGCCCCTGTCTAAGACCGGTCTTTCGGTGAGGAGGATCGTTGCGCCCATAAGCAGGTGGCTATTAATAATGGATAATCCGTAAGTGTAGCTCATGGGCAGGGTGGTAATGGGCCTGTCTGAGGCAGCGATGCCCAAGTATTTTGCAATAGATTCCGCGTTACTGATTAAATTGCTATATGACTGGCGCACAAGCTTGGGGCTGCCCGTACTGCCCGAGGTGGTCAAAAGCAGTGCCAAATCCGGGTGAATGGGATAAGCAATGGCATCCGCAGCACGTAACAAACTATATTGTCGAAACGTGGATACGCATTTCCAGTCTGGGAATCCTCCAGCCGCGCCACTGGGCAAATAAATATACCGCGGGCTGTAAGCTTTTAGCAGGTCAGCAAGAAGGCTCAAGTTTGTGCTGAGATTAACGAGAACTGGCACTGCTTTTCGTCGGAGTAAGCCTATGTAGCCCGCCAAAGATTCAACATTGTTTGCGCAAATACAAAAAATGACACAACGGTCATCAACGGCCTTGCCAATCTTGTCAGCGCAACTTATGAAGTCGCTGTAAGACACGACTTGGCCCTCTTCGGTCATGACGGCGGCCGAAGGGCCGTAAACGTTTATAGAATCAAAAAAGTCCATCTTCAGATCGCCACATTATACTTGGCCAATATCTCCTTACCCTTGAGGTAAGAGCCGAAGTCTATGACATCGTCGGTTTCAATCATGATCTCGAAGCGTTCCTCGAGCGCTGCAATCATGGCCATGTGTCCTACCGAGTCCCATGTCGGAACGGATTGGTAAACAAGGGACTCATTCAGCATTTCTTTTGCGAGGTGAAAGCATTCCATAAAAACACGGTCATACTTCTCTCTGTTTGTCAAAACAGCTAACCTCCGCGTATATCAGAATCCCACATAATTCCTTTGGCTACTTGGAGGATTCGAAAACCTTCTGGTCGATGTTCGCCCTGGCTACGCGAGCGGGATTGCCAAGGGCGATCACGTCTGCGCCCACGTCACGGAACACACACGATCCCATTCCAACGATCGTGTTCTCCCCGATGGAGACCTTTTCCTTGATGCACGACTGAGTTCCGATATAGCAGCCAGCTCCGATGGAACAGTTTCCTGAAACGCTGACAAGAGTTGAAACGACGGCGTTTTCACCGATGACGCTATCGTGCCCAATGGCTGAGCCGATACTGACGAGGACGTTGTCTCCGATGACCGCGCAACTGGAAATGTAGGTGTTGGGAAACAGAACAATGCCCTCGCCCAAGCGAGCTGAAGGGGAAATTCGGGCCGTAGGATCCACGACGCTTCCGAGGGCGAAGTTATCACCTCGCACCTTGTCGGCCAATATCCTTCTACCGCGAGGTTCGCCATTGGCGATAACCACCCGACATTCAGCCGGATTAAAAGTTTTCTTGAATTGTTCATACGTGAATTGCCGGATTCCATAAAACTGCCCCGCATCCATGAAATCGTCAATAAAACAGATCTCGCTCCATTGGGGACTTTGAGAGTTGGCTTTTATGGCGATATCATGCGTTTCTCGACCGATCCCGCCGGCACAATAAACAAACAGGCGCATTATCCTATTCCTCCATATGATCGACCTGAGAGATTTAGAGCAACCATAGAGCTTAGTTATTCCTTCGTATTCGCAATGCCACCCAGGAATTCTTCCATTGTGGCCTGCCCGGGTTGATTAATACCCTTACGCTTAAAAAGCGCCCAAAGGGTCAACGCTATAATCTTTACATCGAGCCAAAAAGATATGTGATCTACATACCATACGTCCAGTTTGAATTTTCCTTCCCAAGTTATTGCATTCCGGCCGTTTATCTGGGCCCAGCCGGTGATTCCTGGCTTGATTTTATGTCGCCGAGCCTGCTCCGGAGTATAGAGACCAAGGTACTTCATGAGTAGTGGGCGTGGCCCTACTGTGCTCATTTCACCCCGAAGGACATTATAAAATTCGGGCAATTCGTCGAGCGACGTAGTACGCAGAAAGCGCCCAAACGATGTCAGCCGTTCTGCATCAGGGCGCACATTGCCCTTCGCATCGCAAGCAGAAGCCATCGTACGGAACTTAAGAAGGGTGAACGGCTTTTCGTTTAAACCGGGCCGCCTTTGATGGAATAAAATGGGCTGACCAAGCTTAACGCATACTAAGAGCACAATCAGACCCATGAGGGGCGCGAAAAAGCACAATGCGAGAATCGTGAAAAAAATATCAAATAGCCTTTTGCCAACCTGCTTATACATAGATGGTTAGCATTCTGATCTGGAGGCCTGCGTTAATACTTTTTCAATTTTCGCGATCAGAGCTTCTCGACTAAACCGCGTTTGCACTGTTTGCAGCCCACGTTCGCCCATCGCCTTGCGCTCGTCAGCGGACATTTTCAGGAAATCTCGCACGGCCACCGCCAGATCTTCTGGTTTTCCCGGAGGGCAAGAAACGCCAGCCCCTGCGGCGGTAACGAGGTCTGCCCCATCGCCGGCGAGCGCGGCAAGAATTGGCTTGCCACTGCCCATATAGCTCAGTATCTTATGGGGGATGGTGATTCGGAATAATGGATCGTCCTTGAGATGGACAAGTAGCACGTCGGCGAGGGCGAACAGCCCGGGCATTGCATTATGGGGAAAGCGCCCAAGAAAACGTACATTAGAAATTAATTTAGTCGCGGCCATTTTCTCCAGGCGCGGTAAGGCAATCCCGTCACCTATAAATACGAATTGAATTTCCGGGAGACTTTCAAGAAGCTCTGCAGCCTCGAGGACTGTTTCCAGTCCCTGGGCCTCGCCGATATTTCCGGCAAACATGATGTTAAAACGCCCGGCCAAACCCAACCTCCGCGCCAGTTTTGTATCGGGACCAGTTCTTTCGGATACATCGTTTTCCAGCCAATTTGAGATAACCCGCACCTTCTCGGCCGATACGCCCTTTTCTATAAGGTTCTTTCTAAATCCGGGAGAGATTGCCAGTATGGAGTAGGCTTTTGCGTACACCCATCGGGCAAAACGTCCTGTCATCGATAACAGATGCCGGCTCTTGATCATTCCTGTCGCAATCAAAGTCTCGGGCCACATATCTTGAACTTGGTAAACAAACTGAATACGCCAAAGACGGCTAAGTATCCACGCTGGTAGTCCCATTGTGAGCGGGGGGTGATAAACAAAAATAACATTCGGTCTAGGCGCCAGCCAAAACCCAAGAATCGAACTGGAAAGAGCAAAAGAGGCGTAATTCAGCACGCGTTTGAAGCTGGATAGACTGTGATCCAGATAGAGCGGAACCCTGATCACAGGCACGCCTGCCAACATCTCCCGCTGGTACAGGCGCAGACGATAGCCCGGATAGAGGTTACCTGAAGGATAGTTAGGGAAACCGGTTAGAACCGTAACATCATGTCCCTTAGCCAGTAAAGTCTGAGCTAATTCCTGTAAAAAGACGCCTGGTTCAGGCGGGTACCATTGGGTTAAAAGCAGGATTTTCATCGGTCGGGAGAATGCACCGCTTCAGGACAGCGGTTTCCTCCATACCACACGATTCACATAGTCGGTGTAGCTCGTGATAAGCCGTACGATTTTCTCCGAGACGTTCAGGACATCATAGTCGGGCACTATCCTTAGCAGCCGATTGTCGCCGCGAGGCTGCGCCTCCAGAATCGTCAGCCCCTCGTGAACGCGTTCCCACGCTAGCCCGACCATCATCACCGCTCCCTCTTCCATCCCTTCCGGTCGCTCGTGGGCTTCCCTGATGTTTAAAGCGGGAAAATTCAAGATCGAGGATTCTTCCGCGATTGTGCCGCTATCCGAAAGCACGGCTTTCGCATTGATCTGGAGCTTCACATAATCTGTAAAGCGGAACGGTTTATGTAATTCGACTCGCTCATCGAGCTTGGCCTTTTCTTTCTCGAGACGCGACCTTGTCCGAGGATGCGTGGTTACGATGATCCTTCGGGATAATTCGCCAGCAAGCCGATTTAAAACTTCAATAAAACCGCGAAATTGAGGCTCCGAATCAACATTTTCTTCCCGATGACAGCTGACGAGATAAAACTCCTGAGGAACCAGCTTAAGGGTATCAAGGACCTTTGACGATTCGATCTTGGGCCGATAATGTGACAGGACTTCGAACATGGGACTACCAATAACAATTATTCGATCTGCCGGAAAGCCCTCAGCCAACAGATATTGCCTGGAAATCTGGCTATAAGGCAGATTGATGTCGCTGATATGGTCCACCAAACGGCGGTTTATCTCTTCGGGCACTCGTTCATCAAAGCAGCGGTTCCCCGCCTCCATATGGAAAACTGGTATCTTATGCCGTTTGGCGGGGTAGGCTGCCAGGCAGGTATTTGTATCGCCGAGCACGAGCATCGCATCGGGCCGCTCCTTTTCAAGAACCTTGTCGACGCGGGCAATGATCTTTCCTACCGTTTCGCTCGCGGACGAGCCAGCTGCCTCCAGTAGGTAATTCGGCTTCCGTAATCCAAGGTCTTCGAAAAAGATTTCATTGAGCTCGTAATCATAATTCTGCCCGGTATGGACAATAACCTGAGTCATGTAGCGGTCGATATTGGCAATTACGCGGGACAGCCGGATAATTTCAGGGCGTGTGCCGACAACAGTCATCACCTTCATGATCATTTTTCCTTCTTAACGTTTAGGGGGTAAGTGTCCGAATCGGCGGGATTAAGCTCTTCATAGGCCCAGAAAAGAACAATGAGGTCAGATTGTCCGATATTTTCTATGCTATGGGTGTACCCGGGAGGGATATCCACAACCCGAAATTCTCTGCCCGAAACCGGGTACTCAATGATATCTTCACCCAGGATATGACGAAATCGGATGACGGCGTCCCCTTCCAGCACGGCAAACTTCTCGACTTTTGTATCGTGGTAGTGATTTCCGCGCATGACACCAGGTCGTGTCCGGGAGACAAAGATCTGACCGAAATTGGGGGATTTAAGCACCTCGGCCAATGAACCCCTTGCATCTTCACGCTGTTCAAGGGGATAAGAGAATTGGGCCGTGGGCAAATAAGATATGTATGTGGAATAAAGACACCGGGCAAAATGATCTGAAAAGTCCGGGACGATTAAGCTCTTCCGACTCGCATGAAATCCTTGAATCATTTGTGCCAAACGATTAAGAGTGATCTTGAAAACAGGTTCTACAAGGTAATAGCCATCGGTTCCCACTCTACCCTGGGCATTTAAGATTCCAAGGAACGCAGCTACGACACCGTCGATATGAACTAAATCCAACTCTTTGGCTGGGTCTTTAATTTCGAGCGGCAGGCCATGGGCAACATTATGGCAAAATGTGGCCACAACCGAATTGTAATTAGGCCTGCACCATTTACCAAAGACGCCGGGGAGGCGGAAAACCGCTACCTTGGCAGCGGTTCCTGCCCCAAAGGTCAAAATGATATCTTCGGCTTTTCGCTTAGATTGCCCGTAAGGATTGTCTAGAACGGCTTGCGTCGATGAAGAATAAATCAGGGTGGGCTTACGGCCAAGGCGACGCAAAACCTCGCAAAGATGCTTTGTGGAATCTACATTTCCTTGGACGAACTCTTCCGTTTTCTGCGGCCGGTTCACGCCGGCCAGATGGAAAATAACCTCGGCAGAGGCGACCCCTTTCTCTAGCGATTCAGGCGCCGAATCCAGGTCATATTCTTGAACATCGATGCCTCCACGCCGATGAAGCGCAACGACAAGGTTGCGACCGATAAACCCCTTGGCGCCGGTCACTAAAACGTGCATTGACGTTCCAGCTTAAGTTGTTACCCTGCCCGTTGTTAGAGCTTCCTGAACGATTTCCAACCGGGAAAGCATTTCAGCCAATTCATCAACGTCCAGCCTTCGCGTATTGTAAGAATTATACTCCTCTTGAGCGGATATCTTACGTTCGCCTTCCGTGAAGAAACACGAATAGTTCAAATCCCGGCAGTCCGCTGGAACCCGATAATAATCGCCGAGGTCTTCCGCTTTGGCCATCTCCTCCCGGTTGAGGAGTGTCTCGTAGAGCTTTTCTCCATGACGTGTCCCAATGACACGGATCTCGTTCTTCGCATCGAAGATCTTAAACAATGCTATCGTCAACGTTTCTATTGTGGCTGCAGGCGCCTTCTGGACGAAGATATCACCCGGCCTCCCATGCTCAAACGCATAAGTGACCAAATCGACGGCACCATCAATCGACATCATGAAGCGAGTCATGTTGGAATCCGTGACGGTAAGCGGCACGCCTTCGAGGATCTGCCTTATAAATAAAGGGATCACCGAACCGCGCGACCCCATCACGTTGCCATAACGCGTCCCGCAGAAGATCGTTTGAGAGTCCCCATAAGCCCGAGCCTTGGCGACCATCATTTTTTCCATGAGAGCTTTCGACATTCCCATTGCGTTTATCGGGTACACGGCTTTATCAGTGCTCAGGACAATCACCTTTTTGACGGAGCACTTGAGCGCCGCGTTCATGACGTATTCTGCACCCAGGGTATTCGTCCGGACGGCCTCCAGGGGAAAGAACTCGCATGAAGGAACCTGCTTTAGAGCCGCGGCGTGAAAGACGAGATCCACCCCTTTCATGGCTGGCAGGATGCTATCGTACTCGCGTACATTCCCAAGGTAGAATTTTACCTTAGGATCTCTGAGCGCATTCCGCATTTCATCCTGCTTCTTCTCGTCACGGCTGAAAATGCGGATTTCCCGTATGTCCGTTTCCAAGAAACGATGCAAAACCGTGTTTCCGAAGCTGCCTGTGCCGCCAGTGATGAGGAGCGTTTTTTCTGTGAACATTGTTAGTCCTTAATTACAAAATCGGGCTGTTCGCCGCGCCCGAGAAGCCAATCATAGAGCTTGATCGTTAGTTTGGCTACTTGATTCCAAGTATACCGTGTACACACTAAAGATTTTCCTCTTTGCCCCATTTCCTGCAGGTCCCATTTGGGCTTATTCAGTGCCTTTTCCAGTGCCTCAGTAATGCCCTTTGCAGAACCTTCAGTCCACCACCCACACCTCCACGTTAAAAGTTCTTCCCAGGGGGATGCTTTTGTCGTCAGGACCGGCACGCCGGCGCCCAAAGCCTCAAGGACAACAAGGGGCGATCCTTCGCTATGCGAAGGCAAAACGAATATATCAGCAGCAGCAAAGGCATCTCGCTTATCTTGATCGAAAAGAGGTCCTATAAACTGAACGTATGGCTCCAGCGTCAATCGCTTAACCAGTGATTCAACCTCTTTCTGGTGGTTGAATTCATCGACACCTGCAATGACGAGTCTCCAGGCGTCCAGCTGATTTTTCATCGCAGACATTGCCCGTAACAGCATAGGCAATCCCTTCTTAGGTGTGATTCGTCCAAGATACAGCAAGACACGGGTTTCGATGGATAGCCCAAATCGGCGTCGGATTGAACTCTGGTCTCCACTTTCTTGTAGCCAGCTCTCAGATATGCCATTTGGAATCACAGCGATCGGATTTCTCAGTCCAAATGCTCTGAAAGCCTCGGCTTCACGGCCGGAGAGCGCGTGAAGGCAGGAGGCTTCACGCAGATTCCTGCTTTCGTATGACAATAGGGCCAGACGTTTCTTCCAGATCGAACGCTTGAGCGCCCAGGCATCTAAAGATCCGTGCTGCGAAATCAGTGTTGGTCCGCGGCGTATTGTCCGCCATCGATTGGTTATTCGGGAAATAGCGGTCCAAATGCCATGTTGGTGGATAATGTCATAGGCGTCTGCCTTTTTCACAATTGCCCGCGCCATTGCCGGGGAATAACCAAGTCTATGAGGTCCCACCATAGTAAAGCAGCATATCGTTTGATTATTCAAACGAAAATTCCTCTCAAGCACCCTTGCCTCGCTTTCTGAATCGAGACACCAGATATCTGCTCGTTTTCCTAGTGATTGTTGGCTTTTTGCTAAGTTTAAAGCAACAGGACCAACGCCAAAAGAAGCTTTACCAACTAGAGGCGTTATGTGTAAAATTGCCGGCTGGGTTGCCATTCAAACACGAATCTTTTTTCTGATATCGGCAGATCTGGCTCGAAGGGCATAGTCGAAAGCTTGTAGAAAGACGTCTGCCATATGCTGAAGGTTATAGCTAGATTCCGTAAAAGTTTGGCCCCATCCTTGCTAAGACCTCCAGATTAGACACCAACCGCACAAATCAATCACCCAATGCGCTTGCATCATTCACTGGAAAATGCACATCATTCCTGCCGGGTATCAGCACCTCAATCTTAGGCCCATGTGTTCCACAATCGCTTACTAAAAAAGGACGCCAGATGCTAAGCTATAGATATCACCTAAACCAAGTGCCTCCTGGAGAAATGCTAATTAAAGAATCAAGAATCTATATTTATGGCACAATCTTGGGAATCGTATTTGCACCCTTGACCGCTTCTGGAACAACCCAGCACTTTGAAGTTAGAGCATACTATTTTCGTACGCCGCTCACATTACCATATATCCTTGTTAAGATATGGCAGACTAATACGCAATAATATCCTTTGCCCTGACTCCCTGGTCCAATTCACAATCCTTTGTAATCGGCCTTTGCCGTTTTGTAAAAAAGAAATGAACATCGGGAAGAATGCACTACTCTGAACGAAATAAAAAGTAAAATTAAAAATAGCACGTAATAATTTGCTGAATACATCCTAAAATAAAAAACGCCCCAATATACAATCTGGTAGACCAGAATAAATAAAACAATTTTCGATAACCTAAAAATACCTGTTGCCGAAACTTCTTTCGTTATGCTCCTCGAAATCAGGCTCAATAAGCAAAGGAATACTAGCGTTCCGATCTTCCCGAAATCGCCTATCAAACTTCCAATAAACGTATTAAAAGTCCAAGGATCAACTCCATAGTTTAAGTAGTAATAAGACCGCTCAACTGGCTCAGGTCCTACTTTAACTCCAAACCCCGTACTCTCTACAATTTTTATGAATACGGGAAAACCCCACCTGCCATATAGAATCGGAGCATCAATTGGATAGCTATCATTGAAATTTTTTAGCTGTTGTCCACCATAGTTAACAATATTCCACCCCACACCACCCACGCGTTCAGAAAATCTTGCCACGGAGATTAAGATAAATGGAATGGCAAGCGCCGGTAATATATATATAAATAAGCGCTTTATCCGTCGCAAATCATTCTTTATAAGAAAATCTTTAAAAAATATAAAGCAAAATACGAATGACATGATCCAAAAAATCACGCCGTCGCGCCCAACATATGCTAAGATATAGACCACATAAGAGAAACTACTAAATAACAGTAAATATGCGCGAATAATATTTCTTTTCCCGTTCCTAGGCATCAAATTAATGAATGAGCACACCTGAGCCAGAATGAACAAATTTGCCAATAACGAAAATATGGAATTTATTATCCCCCATCTTCCTAATAGCTCTTGTTGGTAGACAATCTGAATTCTATTTTGTTCAATATCGCCAGTCAAAGCCCTCCATGCAAAAGGGAGGAAAAATCCAATGGCAAGGAAACCTCCAATTATCAAAATATTCTCAAGCACCCTAAATAGGTAGATATTGTCAAGTTTAATAGCTGAGAATCTATTGTCTTTGAATCCAGAAAAACCCAGAAAAAGAATTATGAACGAAAGCGATAAATAGGCCATGGGTTCGAATGCATAAGGAAAAACTCCTGGGAATAAGCCCGATAGCTCAACTACCAATGAGGCGCAAGCCATACCTAGATAAGCCATGACTATTAGGCTTACTATGCCAAAATGGAAGTGGTTCTTTTTTTGATAAAGGAAGAATATTAGAACCAACGTAATTAGGGGCAATAGTATCATTTACTTGTGTTTTCTTGCTGCTATAATTAAGTTCCGGAGTTTCTCCTTCGCAATGGCTACTAATGCTATGGGTAAACATCCGGAATACTCAATTAGTTTTTTGAATTGTTTCTGATTCACGCAGTATTTCAGAACGGAATTCCTGTAGTTCTTCTTCAGTTTCCTTCGATTAACTAGCTGTCTGTAGTAATCGGAAAAATAAATTGATGCTTGATAGCTACTCTTGAGGAATAAAACAAATTTTTTCAGGTCATCAAAGTGTGAAGCCGATTTCTCTCTAATTCGATAAACAGCAGTAGGATGATCTAGATAGCCGATCTTTGCTTGCCCGGCAATGAACAGCCATAATACCCAATCCCCCATTTTGAATCTGTGCTTAGTCAATATTCCAGCATACTCCCTAATCAAACTCCGTCTGAACATTGACGTACAAGTTCTGTATGGATTATTACCCTGCAATAGAATAGGCAAAACATCCCCTGTGGGGATTTTTCTCCTGAACGTTTTATCGTAAGCAGGAATTAACGTATCATTTTGCTCATAATAGTGAGAAGCATCAGTAAATACCAATCCATAATCGGGATTCGCCTCCAATAAATCGACCTGCATCTGTAATTTACTTGAGTCGGTCCAGTAATCGTCCCCTTCACATATGGCAATGTACTTGCCGCGGCAAGCATCAAGAGTTCTTAATGTATTCAACATCATACCAAGATTAACTTTAGATTGAAGTAACTTTACTACGGCTGGGTTTTTTTGCTCATGTTCTTTACATATATTGCGGGTATCATCTGTTGAACAATCCTCCCCAATCACTAGTTCAATTTTGAAGGCTGTCTTCTGCATAAGGACACCCTCAATAGCTGAACGAATATAGTTTTCGTGGTTGTACGTGATCATACAAACACTAACTAAGGGAGCGCCATTCATCGAAGATAGTTTAAAAGGTTATTAATTCTTTATTTAATGTACTTCAAAGGTATGCCTGTATACATTCCTCAGGCTGGGACCGTCCTTAGCACAAGAACCATATGCTTATCGCATATGCAATAAAACTTTCATAACGAGTAATTCGAAATTACCTGGCAGATCTGGTCTACGGTTTTGATTCGTAGTTCAGGGTATATTGGCAGGCAGATTACTTCTTGGGCGACCTCTTCAGCAACGGGCATTTTCCCGGGCTGCGCAGATTCCAGCCCTCGGTATGTTGAAAACTGACTGATTAAAGGATAGAAATACCGCCGGCCATAGATATTGTAGTGTTTCAATTCTTCATATACTTCATCTCTAGTTCTTCCATATGCATCCTTATTAATCAGAACCGGAAAGTAGGCGTAGCAATGTCTAACCTCCGGCTTGTCTTGCAAGTATGATATCCCTGGTATCTTTTTCAACCCTTCTCTGTAGCGGCAGGCGATCTTTTTTCTTTTTTCAATAGCCCTATCTATATGCTTTAACTGGAGCACGCCCAACGCTGCTTGGAACTCATTCATTTTGGCGTTGATTCCAGGACCGATCACAGTAGTTTCATCAGCGAAGCCAAAATTTTTCAAGTTATCAATTCTCGTTTTCGTGGCTTCGTTATGGCATATAATGGCACCGCCCTCAAAAGTCGTGAAGACTTTTGTGGCATGGAAACTCATGACCGATAGATCGCCATAGTTCAATATCGGTATACCATTAACGGATACGCCAAATGTATGGCAGGCATCGTAGATTACTCTCAATCCATATTTATCGGCTATTTCTTTGATCCTTTCCACATGGCATGGGTTTCCGTAAACATGCACAGGCAGAATGGCGGTTGTTTTTGGAGTAATTGCAGCTTCGATCTTAGCTGTATCCAGGTTAAAGGTATCCGGTTCAATATCTACGAAAACGGGATTAATGTTGTTCCACCAAAGGGCATGAGTCGTCGCGACAAAGCTGAATGGCGTGGTCAACACCTCGCCGGAGATTCTGAGCACTTGCAGAGCGGTGAGGAGGGCAAGGGTTCCATTGGAAAACAGCGATATGTATTTGACGCCCAGATAATTACAAAGCGCTTTTTCGAAATCCTTATGGTATTTTCCGTTGTTGGTCAACCAGCGACTATCCCAAATGTCCCGCAAATATTCCTGAAACTCTTCCAAAGGCGGCAAATATGGTTTTGTAACCAGCACCGGCTTCTTGAATATCCGCAATTCCTTTTTTTCTTCATTCATCTTCTTATGCTTTCCAGGACGATGCTTTTCAATTCAATATACGGTTTCAATTTAGTGATTTCCGAAATAACTAGGATTACGATACCTCCTATACTCAATTGCGATATTAGAACAACCACAGGCCCGCTTTTTATGACCGTTCCAACGAGCCAGGTTAATATACCCATTACTACCGCCAGGGCAAAAGGCGAATAAATATCGGCGATTTGCTCTCGAACCGAATACCCTATTAGCTTCCCTGACCAATAGCTGTTTAGATAGTATGCAAGCAAGGAATTTATTATCATTCCGACGATCATAATTTTTATTCCAAAGAGAATCCCGATAACGATTACCGGAACCGCCAGGATTTTTTTTATTACCTCAAGCCTCAGAAACAGATCCGATCTTCCCTTTACCATCAACATGTTTAGATTCAAAGCGTGTAGCGGGTACATCAGACCGACAAAGCATAGAAGTTGAAGATACGGCACAGCCTGCAGCCACCGTTCTCCGATCAATACTAGGATTATTTTTTTCGCGGTGGCAGCGAGCCCAATCATCAGAATAAAGGTAATATAAACAGTAGTTTGGATAAGTTTCTTATAGGCCGATTTTAGCCTTGCGGGGTCATCTTGAATGCATGATAGGGTTGGATAGCTGACCCTGCCTATGATTCCGCTAAGATTTTCCGACGGAATTTTATTGAACTCATCTGCTTTGGCATAATAACCTAAATCTGCTGCAGAGAAATACTTGCCAATTATTAGGTAATAGATATTCCGGTAGGTTGTATCGACGATTCCGGATACGAGCAGTTTTGAGCCGAACCGAAACAAATCCTTGAATGCGTGAAAACTGAAAGCCAACGTCGGTTTCCACTTATTCCAGAGCCAAAATAATAAAGTTATGACTAATTGCTGGGCGATTGTTTTATAGGCAAGGCTCCAAACGCCGAATCCGTTAACCGCCATTCCTATGCCGATAGCTCCCGATATGAACGATGCGATAAGGGATATCTTGGTTTGCAGCTTAAAATTGATTTCTTTAGTAAGGAGCGTTCTCTGAATCAATCCGAATGCATTTATCAAAAGAATTAAGCCCAATACCCTGATCAATTGAAACAACTGAGGCTCGCCGAAAAAGCGAGCTATGAATTCAGCACTGAAAAACAGAACTAAGTAAAAAATAATCCCGACCAAAAGATTGAACAAAAACGCCGTGTTGAAGTCGACCTGCCTGCAATCCTGTTTTCTGATCAGAGCTTGACTGAAGCCACTGTCGATGAAGGATTGGGATATCGCAATAAAAAAGGTCAGCATCCCTATGAGACCGAAATCTCTCGGGACAAGCAACCTTGCAAGGATGATTCCAATGATAAACTGAGAACCTTGATTAGCAAAGCTATCAAGAAAACTCCACTTGAGTCCGCTTATTGTTTTTTGCCTAAGCATCATATTTAAGGCACCAATATATATAATCAGTTACGTAAAGGAGAGGATCCATTTTGAGCTCTACTGGATATAAGCTGGGACCTAAAACGATAAAAAGGTCCAGCCTTCCAATCCAAGCTAATATTTATGTTCAGCCTTAATCAAATTTAGAAGATATGCCCCGTAACTGTTGCTGGCCATCGCCTCCGCCAGAACGTGCAGTTTTGATTCATCGATAAAACCCATTCGAAAGGCAATTTCTTCCGGACAGGAAATCATTAAACCTTGACGGTCTTCCACCGTCTGAACAAAACTGGCTGCTTGGAGGAGCGATTCATGCGTGCCGGCATCCAGCCACGCGACTCCCCGCCCCATAACAGACACACGCAATTTGCCGGCCTTCAAATAAATGAAGTTCAAATCACTGATCTCGATTTCACCCCGCCCGGAGGGTTGAAGTTGGTGAGCATAGCTAACGGCCTTTTCGTCATAAAAATAGATACCGGGTATCGCATAATTCGACTTGGGGGCCTTGGGCTTTTCTTCGATCGAAACTGCGTTTCCTATCGAATCGAACTCGATGACTCCATAACGCTCCGGGTCTTTGACTTGATAGGCAAATATTACCGCGCCTTCGGTGAGGGCCGCTGCTTGACGCAGGATCGTGAGCAAGCCGGCACCGTAAAAAATGTTGTCTCCCAGGATCAACGCGCACGGTTGACCGGAAATAAATTGCTCGCCAACCAGCAAGGCATCCGCTAAGCCGCGCGGTTTTGTCTGTTCAGCATAGGAAAATTGAAGGCCCCATTGGCTGCCGTCCGCCAGTAGCCGTTTGAAGAGAGGCAGGTCTTCGGGCGTGCTTATGACGAGGATCTCTCTAATTCCCGCTAGCATGAGTATTGAAAGCGGGTAATAAATCATCGGCTTATTGTAAACGGGTAGAAGCTGTTTGGAACTCGCTTTTGTCAGGGGATGTAGACGGGTTCCTTTCCCCCCCGCAAGGATGATTCCCTTCATTTTTTCACCCCTCTTGCCTGATAATTCTTAAGCAGCCAAGCTTCATATTCAGGCCTATCGGCAATCGTCTTCACCCATTCTGGATTGTTCAGGTACCATTGCACGGTTTTTAGGAGACCGCTCTTTAATTTTTCTTTCGGGTGCCAGCCTAACTCTTGGCGTATTTTTTCGAGATTCATCGCGTACCGCCGGTCGTGTCCGGGACGATCGGCTACAAAGCAGCATAACTGGTCGTGCGGGGCGTGGCCGGAATCCGGCACAAGATCATCCAGAATAGCGCAGATATCTTTAATGACTTGGATATTCGGAGGTTGATTGTTCCCTCCGACATTATAAGTTTCACCGGATCGGCCTCGCCGGACCACTTGCCAAATTGCCTCACAGTGATCATCGACATAGAGCCAATCCCGCACCTGCATTCCGTCTCCGTAAATAGGTAGGGGCCGCCCGTTCAATGCGTTAAAGATTATCAAGGGAATCAATTTTTCGGGGAACTGGTAAGGGCCATAATTATTCGAGCAATTTGTGATCGTCACCGGGAGGCCGTAAGTATGAAAATAGGCGCGAACGAGATGATCGCTTGACGCTTTAGAGGCGGCATAGGGGGAATTGGGTGCGTATGGCATGGCCTCCGTGAAAGCGGCGTCGCCGGGGCCGAGGGAACCATAAACCTCATCCGTGGAGATATGGTGAAAACGCGCCTGCTCAACGGGGACTGTTTTTTCCTGAAGCCAGGCTTTACGGGCGGCATCGAGTAAAGTAAATGTCCCCACAATATTGGTCTGGATAAATTTCGCAGGACCGTGAATGGATCGATCGACGTGCGATTCTGCGGCAAAATGGATGATCGTACTGATCTCATTCTCTCCCAATATGCGATCCAGTAGTTCACGATTACAGATATCTCCCTCGATAAAGCGGTGGCGGTTTGGCACCGGCAAATTACGTAGATTTTCCAGATTAGCAGCATAAGTGAGGGCATCCAGATTGATAATGAATGCATCCGATTCAAAGCGCTGTAGATAGTGAATGAAATTCGAGCCGATAAAACCGGCCCCGCCTGTAACTAGGATTTTTCGCATTTGAGCTTATTAGCCGCCTTTAACCGAGAGGGCGACTCAATCGTAAACGTCAGCGTTTTCCAGCCGAGCCCCGGATGCATCTTTCGATGAAAGAATGGGCGCCACGCCTGGGGGGATTGGCCAGCGGATGCCAACCTCTGGGATTGCCGTAGGGAAGAAGTCCATTTTGTTATCTGATGAAATGGAGCTGGTCTATAACCTGTCCCCTAATCTTTGCCGCCAGAAAGCGAGGACATCACGGAGAGTTTGGTCAATCGAAATCCGAGGCGACCAACCGGTTTCTTCTGAAATTTTTCGATGGCTGCCGATAAGGAAATGTACATCGGTCTTCCTGAGCTTAGCTACGTCAACCTCGACGGAGATAGGCGTATTCCCGGCAGCTTCTCTGATAAGAAAGTCTAGAACCTCCCTAAGCGCTATGGCCATACGCGAACAAACGTTATAGATCTCGCCTCGACGGCCATTTTTTAGCAGGAGTACATATGCCCTGACTACGTCCCGGACGTCGCAGAAATCGCGCCGGCCTTCGAGGTTCCCGACTTTAAGTATGGGCGCGCTGTCGCCTCTTTCAATCTGGACAACCTGGCGAGCCCAGTCAGAGCAGACAAAGTCCTCAGTCTGCCCCGGGCCCGTATGGGGGAAAGGCCGAGCGATAACGATGTCGATATTCTCAATCTTTTCATAAAAACCGCATAACATCTCGCCGGCGGCCTTTGAATAAGCGTAGGGGCTGACAATCTGGAGCGGGGCATCTTCATTCAGGACTTCAGTCGGAGACGCCCCGAAGCCGTAGACATCCGAGGAGCTGATGAAAAGCATTCTGGCCGCCGGCGCGAGCTGCCTGACCGCTTCCAAAAGGTTATGGGTGCCGAGGACGTTCGTTTCAATCGTTTCGCTCCTCACTTGCCAAGATCTGCGCACGTTGGAAACGGCCGCGAGATGGAATACCCAATCGGGTTGGACCTCGCCCACAAGCTTTATCACGTCTTTTTCCGAGCGCAGGTCCAGGAAATAAATCCGGGGTTCGGAAGGCGGGGGGGCCTGGGGAAAAGCCGTCCCAAAAACCTCAAACTCAGATGGGCCCTCTTCCTCAAGCGCATGAACAAGGTACCCGCCGACAAAGCCGGTCGCGCCGGTAATGAGAACCCTTTTTTTTTCGCTCATCTTGTCGAGGGTAAGGTCCTTACAGCTTCCACTGAAAACCCTTATCCAGGATGATTTTTTTCCCGTGCCCTGGCGGATCGAGCCCCAGCATTTCGAGATCGGCGTCAACCATGATTTTGATGAGGTCTTTGAATTTGATTTTGGGAATCCAGTTCAGGTTTTTTCTGGCTTTGGTTGAGTCGGCTTTGAGTTCCTGGACTTCCGTAGGCCGGAAATATGCCGGCTCGATGACGACATGTTTATGGCGGTCGAGATTGACATACTTGAAGGCCTCGGTTAAGAATTCGTCGACGGAGTGCCCCTCTCCCGTCCCGATGACATAGTCGTCAGGCGTATCCTGCTGGAGCATCTGCCACATGACCTCGACATACTCCGGGGCGTAACCCCAGTCTCTTCTGGCACTCAGGTTGCCCAAATAGATGGTCTTTTCTTTATTGGCTAGGATTTGCGCTATGCCCCTCGTGATTTTTCTGGTGACGAAGGTCTCCCCTCTTCTCGGCGATTCATGGTTGAAGAGGATTCCGTTGCAGGCAAATAGCTTGTAACCCTCGCGGTAGTTCCTGACCATCCAATAGGCGTAGACCTTTGCCGCGGCGTATGGGCTTTGGGGCTGGAAAGGCGTATTTTCATTTTGTGGGGACGGGGCGCTGCCGAACATTTCACTGCTCGACGCCTGATAGAACTTGGTCTGAATCCCACTCCTTCGCACGGCTTCCAATAGGCGCGTGGTTCCCAGGCCGGTGATATCGCCCGTGTATTCGGACAGATCAAAGCTGACACGGACATGGCTCTGGGAGGCCAGGTGATATATTTCATTGGGCTTAATGTTATAGATAATTTCCGTGAGCTGCTCGGAGTCGGCAAGGTCTCCATAGTGGAGAAAAAACCGGGCATCGGGAAGATGGGGATCTACGTAGAGATGGTCGATCCGGCTCCGGTTGAATGAGCTGGACCGCCGGACGATTCCATGGACCTCGTATCCTTTTGAAAGCAGGAACTCCGCGAGATAGGAGCCGTCCTGGCCAGTAATTCCGGTAATCAGGGCTTTTTTTCTGTCGGGCATATTCTTACCCTTTTTTCGCTTTGTTGGCTTGTTCTGCAACCCAGGGGTAGGTGAGAGCGATTCCGTCTTTCAGGGAATATTTGGACTTCCAGCCTAGTGAATAGATCTTGGCATTGCTGAAATTGCGGGATTGGACTCCGACAGGCCCCTTAATCCACTTAATTAGCACCTTTTTGCCGGCCACTTGGGCAACTGTGTCGATCAGCTCTTTGACCGAGACATATTGAGGGCAGCCAATATTCACGGGAACCTTAAGGTCCGAATGCATGAGGAGATAAATGCCCTCCAACATATCATCGATATAGGTGTAGGAACGGATAGCCGTTCCGTCTCCCCAGGCTTCGATTGTCCCGCCATCTTTGGCTTGGGCGACCTTGCGGCAGATCGCGGCTGGGGCCTTCTCGCGACCGCCCCTCCATGTGCCTTCCGCTCCGTAGCAGTTTTGAAACCGCGCTATCCGGATCTGCATGCCGTAGCGACGCCCATAGGCAAAGGCCATTCTCTCGGAATAAAGCTTTTCCCAGCCGTATTCATTATCGGGGAGAGCGGGATAGGCTTCTTCCTCGGACATTTCAGGTTCTTCGGGCTGCATATCGCGATAAATGCAAACGGAAGAAGAAAAGAAATACCGGGGGATTTTTGCCTCAGCGGCAGCGTGAGTCATGTTGATATTGATAAGAACGCTGTTGCGCATAATTTCGGTCTCCGCTGAATGGATGAAGCCCATGCCCCCCATATCAGCGGCCAGTTGGTAAACTTCATCAAGAGGACCAGATAGAGCCTTCTCGGCATTAGGCTTTTCCCGAAGGTCTAGGAGCATGAATTCATCCGCAGCCGTGGGCGAGAATTCCGGGTTCTTTATATCAACGCCGCGAACCCAATAGCCTTCTTTTTTCAATTTCTTGACGAGATGGCTGCCTATGAAACCGCCCGCCCCGCAAACCAAAGCTCGTTTCATCAACTGCTCCTTTTCAGGTGTTCCCAAAAGCTATGATTTCCAATCGTCAACGTTGTCATTTTATCACTGCGACCGTGTTTTTCCTCGGCCTTCCCCTCGGCAACGCCGCGAGCCGGCGGCCGGTCAGCTTCTCGAGGCCGCGCACGAATCCCTCATCCCCGGCAGGCCGCCCCGTCTTCAGCCTCTCCCAGGTCCGCCGAACGACACCCTCATTCTGTGCCGACGCCAAATAGGCGCGCCAGTCCAGGACCTCACCCTTCAGGAAGCAGCCTTCCGCGAGGGCTGGATCAGGTGTGCCTAGGATGTGGCTCCTGGCGCTTGACCAGGGATAATCCTCGGGCCGCTCGACGAGGCCCATCCTGATGGGATTGTTTTCGATAAACCTGACCTCCTCGAAAACGCTCGGATTGTCGAGGATGCACGAGAGGAACCTCCCCCGCCAGAGGTGGCCCGTCACGCCTTTTTTCCTGTGGACGTGTTGGGCGTACTTCATGTGAAGGGTATTGAACGTGCGGGACAGCCCGTCCGCGGCACTGGGAACGCAGACGTAATGGACATGGTTCGGCATCAGGCAATAAGCCCAAATGGCCGTTGAGTACCGGGTCGAGGACTCGCAAAGCCATTCCAGGTAGCGCCGGTAGTCCGCGTCCTCCTGGAAGATATTCTGGTCGTAGTTCCCGCGCTGGGTAACCTGGTGCGGGTAGCCAACGAGGATGGAACGGGCGAGACGGGCCATTTTATCTCAATAACGAAATCTGGTGACACGCACCGGTTCAAGAGATCGGGAATTCTTGGGACACGTACGGAAATTCCTGGGACACGTACGGAAATTCCTGGGACACGTACCAATTCCAGAGAATTGTTACATGTCCCGAATTTCCGTGTCCCGAATTTCCTTACAGGCTACCGCCCTTGGGCGCCTGAAGGCAGGCGGACGGCGAAAACACGCACACATCATCTACCGCAGATGCTCATAAGAACCGCGGCAGGCCGGCACCGAAATTTAGATAATGCAGGGTCGGGGACATAAAGGGCAATGCACAGAGGTCACTTCACAATAAAAAAGAGAGAGGATTGGTGCTGCCCCTTCTTCGGTGCCGATCGGTTCCGCCAACTAAACAACCCTTCCTTGACCTTTCTAAGTAGAAAGGTTATTTGAATCCTAAATTATCCAAACCTCAAATGTCAAGAGAAATAATGGGGACAGCGTAGATTTGTTCCGCCCAGATTCGCCAAATCTTTGCGCTTCGCTGGTCGATTCCCGCGCCTGCGTGACAAATACTGCCACGGAGAAGAGCCCCCCCGCCGCTAATCCTTCATCCCGTCGCGTATTGCTCTGAATTCTTCCTTGAGTTCGACAAAGACCTTGACGATCTCGGGATCGAAGTGCGTCCCGCTCGAATTGATGATGATCTCCGCGCTCTCTTCATGAGTGAAGGCGGGCTTGTAGCAGCGCTTCGCCCGCAAGGTCTCATAAACGTCCACGACCGCCATGATACGCGCGCAAAGCGGGATGGCCTCGCCCGCCAAGCCCTGGGGATAACCTTCCCCGCTCCACTTTTCATGATGGAACCTGGCGATGGCGATTCCCATATCGAGCAGTGCGTTTCCGGGGAATCTTCGCTGGACGGCCTCCAACTTTTCGGCCCCCATCTTGGCGTGGGTTTTCATCACCTCGAATTCCTCAGGGGTTAGTTTGCCGGGTTTGAGGATGATGCGATCCGGGATGGCGACCTTGCCGATGTCGTGGAGCGGGCTCGCGTGAAAAATGTTCTCGATGAATTTCCCGTCGACCTGCCCGCCGAAATGCGGGCGCCGGGCCAGCCCTTCGGCCAGCGTTTTGCAGAAGGCCTGGACACGTTCGAGGTGCATCCCCGAATCGTCATCCCGCGATTCCGCCAGCTTGGCCAGGGCGAATATCAACGCCATTTGCGTGTCCGAGATCTTCTTCACTTGGGCCTGAACGAGTTTTCCCAGTTGCTGGTTGTGCTTCTCAAGTTCCTTCTGAAGGTGCCGGAGCTTCAAGTGCGTATCCACCCGGGCCTGGACTTCGTCGAACTGGAACGGCTTGGTGATGTAGTCCACACCGCCGACCGAGAAGGCCTTGACCTTGTCCAGCACCTCGTTGAGAGCGCTGATGAAGATGACCGGGATGTCCTTCAACTTTTCGTCGGCTTTCAGGCTTTGGCACACCTCGAACCCATTCATCTGCGGCATGTTGACGTCGAGCAGGATCAGGTCCGGGGGGTCGCTCAAGGCGGCCTGAAGGGCCTGCATCCCGCTGGGCACCGGCCGCGTTTTGTACCCCCGTTCCTTCAGCATGTTCGTCAGAAGCTGGAGGTTCGAGGCCGTATCGTCCACGACGAGAATATCCGGCTTGCCCGGATAAGTGAGGGTTATTTTCATCAGTTGCTCCTTCGCTTTTGCAATAGATCCAAAAGTTCCTTGTATTCGAAACGTTCGACGAGGCCCCGGAGCACCTGGGCGACGGGGGCGCTGTGGCCTTCCACGCTGCCGATCAACCCCATCATCCGGTCATAGTCCGCCTGGATGACAGCTTCGCGCATCTTCCGGATGAAATCCCTGGGTAGAGAGGCCAGGACTTCCGCCGTTACCGCGCTTGTGGCGGCCGCGCGGGGCGGGTTTTTCTCGGGCGTCGTGTCCTCCAAGAGCACATACTCGATGCCCAACAGCTTTTTGACCTTCTCGAAAAGCACGGCCTCGCGGAAAGGCTTGGCCAGAAAGTCGTCGGCGCCGGCTTCGAGCGCTTCCCTGCGGTTCTCTTCGAAGGCGCTGGCGGTCACGCTGATGATCTTGACGTCCGCCCCCCCCGGGCCGGCCCTGATGCGGCGGATGGCTTCACACCCATCCATCACCGGCAAACGCATGTCCATGAGGATCAAGTGGGGATGCCAGGCCGTGAACCGCTCAACGGCTTCCTTGCCGTTGGCGGCCCGGCCCGTATCGAACCCGATGCTGCCGAGCATCTGAGCGACGAGGGCGCCGTTGATGTCTTCGTCATCGACGATCATGATTCGACAGGCTGGTTGTCCGGGCTGCAGGCTCTTGATCCTGTAGGATTCCGATTTTTTTTCGGCCGCGGCAATCTCCCCCTCTCCCAGTAGGACATGGAACTTGAACAGGCTCCCCTTCCCGGGCTGGCTGCTGACCGTGATGTCCCCTCCCATCAGATGGACAAATTCCCTGCAGATGGCCAGCCCCAGGCCCGTACCCGTCCCCATCCGGCGCCCGTTCTGGGTTTGTTGAAAAGGCGTGAACAGGCTTTCCTGCTCCTTCTCCGGAATGCCCGGACCCGAGTCCTCGACTTCCGCGCTGAGCCTCAGCTTGTCCGGACCCTCGGGGTCCAGCCGCGCCCTCAAGACGATGCCGCCCGCCTGGGTGAATTTCACCGCGTTCCCCAGCAGGTTGATGAGGATCTGGCGCAGTTTGCCTTCGTCCCCCTCCACATAGCGAGGCATGTCGTCCGGGCATTCCACCTTGAAATGGAGATTCTTCGCGTCGGCAGGCGGCCGGAATATCATCTCCAAGTCGGTGAGCAGGGACTGGAGGCTGAATGTCGTCGGGTTCAAGGTGATCCGGCCGGCCTCGATCTTCGACATTTCCAGGATGTCGGTAATCAAGGCCAGCAGGTGCTCGCCGCTCCTGTTGATGACGTCCAGGTGCCGCCTCTGGTGGGCGGCCAGCGTTTCGTCGCGCTGCATGAGCTGGGTGAATCCGAGGATGGCGTTCATCGGCGTCCGGATCTCGTGGGACATATTGGCGAGAAAGGCGCTCTTGGCCCGGTTGGCCGCATCTGCGGCCTGCTTGGCCTCCTCGAGCTCCTTGGTTCGCTCCTTGATGAGGTTCCAGAGGTTTTCCTGGTGTTTGGCCAGGTTTTCCTCGGATCGCTTACGCTCCGTTATATCCCGGGCGATCCCTAGAGCGATGGTTTGGCCGTTGACTTTGACGGGATAGGTGCTGATTTCAACGGGAAACTCGGACCCGTCTTTTCTTCTCAGAACCAATCCGTCCGGGCCGGTGGCCTTGCCCAGGATGCTTTTGGCCAGAAGTCCGGTCGCTTTGACAATTTGACCGCGGGGCAGAAGCCCCAACGTCAGGAAGCTATTGCCGATGATTTCCTTCCTCGAATAGCCGGTCAATTCTTCCACCATTCGGTTGCCGTTGATGAATATCCCTTTCCGGTCGATCAGAAAGATGCTATCGGGCGCGTATTCGAAAATGATCTTGAAGATCTCATGCGAGCTCTTCAAGTCTTCCCCCGCCTGCAGCCGGTCCGTGATGTCCAGGAGCTGCAGCACGGTTTCGGACATTCCCTTCGAATTCTTGATCAGGGAGGCGCTGCATTCTACGAACCTTCTCTCCCCGTCTCTTCGGACGAAAACGAATTCATAACTTGAAGGGGCATACTCTCCGCCCTGCCGGCAGTTCTGATAGTACCTCACGAGCGGCAGGCTCTTGGCGTCGACGAATATCAGAAAATCCCGGCCGGCCATCTCCTCACGGGAAAATCCCGAGATTCGGGCGGCCTCGCCGTTCACGTAGAGGATCCGGAAGGCCTGGTCCATGATGAAAATCGCCGCTTGCGAATTTTCAACGATGGAAGAGAATCGTTCCCGGCTCTCCGGCAATTGGCCGGCGGGGGCCTTCGATTCAACCGTGCGCGTGCTCATTCAACCGTCCCTCGGACAGGGTTTCCCATCAATCCATATGGTCAGGGAACCGGCCACGGGGGGCCATCGCCTTTTGAGATGGAATTGGGGGGGATATCTTATTGGGGTCGGACCAAATCATCTTATTGCTATAATTAGAGTTAGCTCGCTCTTGGAGCCTGTTTTAAGCCTTAAGTCCTCGTTTTGGGCCTCGAAAACGCGGACTTAAAGCCACGCCCGGATTCATCAATTCTTGACATCGCCGGCCGCCGAGAGGATTATGGATAAGGCCTCGAATATAGGAAGGCGGTGCGGCGATGAACGGATGGGCGAAAATTAAGGGTTTCAGCTGGCGACGGATGCGGCTGGGCCTCATCGTGTCGGGGATGGCCGTCATGATGGCCGGAGTGCCCCAGGCAGCCCTGGCTGTGCGGCAACAGGGCGCTGAGGTCCGGGTGACCCTGATATCTCCCGGGACGATCCTGGGCGAATTGATCGGGATCAGCGGGGACAAAATCGTCGTCCAGGTCGGCTCCCGGGAGAGAACGGTGGAGATCAGGGACATCGATACGGTCGGTGTCGTGCGCGAGTCCCTGAAGCCCTTGACACTCGTTATCGGCGCGGTGGCCGGCGGCTTTATCGGTTTTGCCCTGGGGAAAAAGGGCGACGAAACCCATATCCCGGTCACCAAATCAACGCAATGGCCGTTCGCCGGGCTGGGGGTGGTCATCGGCGGCGGGGCCGGGTACGGACTCGGGATCTTGCTCAGCAAGGACAAAGTCTACAACTTCCGGGGAGAGACGCCGGACAAAATCAACGCCGCCATCGAAGCCCTCAGAAAAAAGGCCCGCGTCCCGGAATTCAGGTAAACTGGAGTAGAAGGGGTCGTATCTACGCATTACGCGGAAAATGCGTAATGCGTAGATACGACCCCTTCTTTCTCACTCCGAGAGAAAAAAGCCATCGGGAGGCGTCTATCATGCTGCGGGCGCGTTCGGTCACCGGTAACGGTCTTTGAGCAAACGCGTTGACATGATATCACCTTACTGATATATATAGGGTGAGGTGATCGAGATGGCCGCCATGACCAGGACAATCGTATCGATACCCGAAGACGAAAAGAAGTGGCTTGAGAGCTACAGCCGGCGTCACAGGATCTCGAGCGCCGAGGTCGTCCGCCGCGCGATCAGGGAATACCGCCTTAAGAAATCCCAGAAAGGCCTGGCCGGGGTCCTCCGCGAAACGGCCGGAATCTGGACCTCGGTCAAGGGCGACACGCGGGACCATGTCGACGCTCTGCGCAAGGAGTGGGAGCGTAAAACGTGAAGCCGGTCTATCTTCTGGATTCGACAGTTCTTATCGACCATCTCCGGGGAATCGTAGAGGCGACGAAATGGCTTCAGAAGCTACGTGAGGGAGAGGCCGTCATTTCCGTGATCACGCGGGCAGAGGTGTTATGCGGGGGAACCGAAGACGAGACGCTTGCCGCCTATGAGCTATGCGAGCAGTTCGAGTGCCTGCCCTTGACGAAGGATGTTGCCACGAGGGCCGCCGAATTGAGGAAGAGAAACGGCTGGAGGCTTCCGGACGCGCTCCAGGCTGCCATGGCCCTTCGGAGCGGCCTCAAGCTGGTGACTAGAGACTCGAAGGATTTCGATGAAAAAAGGCACCCGTTCATCCTTATCCCCTATCGCCTGGGATAGGTCGAGTGTCCTTAGGTGGCGCACCGCGACAACAGGTTACTCCCAGATTTTTAGCGCGGATACGCGGGCGATCCGGCCGAAGTCGGCATCGTTGTGGAGAAGGTAAAGCCCGTGCTCGATGGCTGTCTGGGCAATCAGACATGTGAGAATCGTCACAAATCCAGCTTCCGCAGCAATCCGTTTTCGTGAGGTTTTTCGTTTTCCCGCAAAGCCCGCATCGGGGTCTCACGCCGAGTTTCGCCTTTTCTGCACTTGGAAGAATCGCTTTTTTCATTTACGAAATCGCTCTTCTCAGGAAATCTATCAGGCTAAATCAGCCTCTCCACTCTGCCGGCAATCTCTCTAACAAATTCGCCGGCGCTTTTGAGGGATTTTTCTGCTTCGGTCCGTGATACGGGTTTTTCGGCTTCATAAATAAACGCATGCCGCTTCATGCGCATCTGGTTAAATCTTATGGCCAGGCGGCTGAATTCGGGGCCGAGTATCGTCGCCGAGAACTCCACGACGGTTTTGTGCTGGTCTTTCCCCTTGGCCCGGTATCCATAGGCTAAAAGGAGCGCACGCCCGGCTCGAAGCATGGCGTGATAAGCAATCGTATAAGCCCATTCTTCATCAATCAACAGGTTCGCGCCAGATGTCAGGAGATCGCGCCGAGCCCTTCCAAGTTGGGTTAAGGCCTGCTTTCTATTTGGGCTGATCTTTTCAATGAGCCCAAGAGTTTCAAGCCGCTTCAGGTCCATCGCCGTCCCCAATAACCCGGATCCTGTCCTCTCTCAGCACTTCTTGAAGGAACGCATCTTTCTTGGCCTTCTTGGCCTCATACTCGCGTTTGCTATAAAGCACGTAGTTGATGGTCCGGCCGAGATCCCTTTCCAGGCCGGAGAACAACCGGTCGAGCGGATCCAAATCGGCCTCGCCGACGATCAAAAGGTCCACATCACTCTCGGCATTCTCGGTCCCTTTGGCGAAAGATCCATAAACGAAAGCAAAATCGATTCCCATGACGGTTTGGAGAGCGGTCCTCAGCCGCCCGATGATGCCGGTCGTTTTTTGGATAAGGGCTTTCAGCTCCGGCCCAAATGAGCACCCTTCGTTCACGCGGAAACTCTTAAGATTCCTATCCCTATACGAAATCAGGATGCCGAGGTCCTCGAGCTTGGCCATCTCACGGCTGAGGTTGGACGGGTCGTCTCTAAGGATCGATGCCAATTGACGAACGGAAAAAGATTCGCCGGAATGAGTGAAAAACCAGCCCAGGAGCCTTGCCCTTGTGCGCGAGCCGAACAACTTCTCCAAAGGTTTGGTCATTGCTGTAGTAAATTTTACCACAATCGTTGTATTTTTCACCACATTTATTTATAACACATGATTTTTTGAATTTTCTCACGTGCATGCCCGAAAGCCTTAGATGTCGGCAAAAGGTCATTCAGATCTCAGCCTCTTGGGTGAGTCACTGTATCCAAGAAATAGAAAACCGTTCATTGCCATAAAAAGTGGCGGGTTGAGTGTCCGAGATGGGGGCCTATGCCTGGTTGATCTCGTTCACCATCAGCCGGAGTGTGCCCACGTTTTTCCGGTTGAACTGGAGTGTGATCCGCGGCATCCCCGGATATTCGTCCCCTTCCCCTTCGACCGGCCCCGCGCACTGCTCGATCCTGCCGGCTGTGACGATCCCGCAGTACGTATCGTTGAGCTTCACCAAAGCCTGAGCCGGCACGGGTGACGTGACCCGAAGCACGAGCCTGGGCCCCACGTAGCGCATCGAATGGTAGCGGCGGTAAAAGCCGGCGATTTCCTCGACCGCCTTGTCGACGTCGTCGGTGAGCATGAAAAGGTTCATGTCCTCCGGCGCGATCATCCCGTTGTGGAGGAGCTCCGCCTTGATGTACGTCCGCCAATGCTGCCAGTACGTGCCGCCCGGCGCGTCAACCATGACCACGGGCATGAGGTTGGCCTTTCCCGTCTGGATCATGGTCAGCGACTCGAACCCCTCATCGTGCGTGCCGAACCCGCCCGGGAACAGGCAGATGGCCGAGGCTTCCTTCAGGAACAGGATCTTGCGCGTGAAGAAGTACTTGAAGTTGATGAGCTTGGGGTCGGCCAGGATAACTTCGTTCGTTTGCTGCTCGTGGGGCAGGCGGATAGCGACGCCAAAGCTGCCCGAGCGCCCGGCCCCGGCCTGACCGGCCCCCATGATGCCGTCGCCGGCGCCGGTGATGACCATCCAATTCCGGAGGCGCATGAGCCGCGCGAACGACTCGGCCTGGACGTAGTCGGGATGGCCGGGCGGCGTCCGGCTCGAGCCGAAGATGCTCACCTTGCGGATATGGGAAAACGGCGCGAAAACCTTGAACGCGTAGCGCAGTTCCATGAACGCCGAGGTGAGGAGCTTGAGCTCGCCCCGGCCCGTTTTCTCGCGGGCCAGCCGGGTGACCGTGACCATGATCTCGGCCAGGAGGTCGCGGTCGGGGGAATCCGCGAACGTGTCAAGGAACTCGTCGATCGCCTGATCGCGGGCCGCCGCCCAGGATGAAGGTTTCTTCTCCATGTCGGACACCTCCCGCCTATTTTAGCATGACCGGGCGGGGGATGTAGGCCTCTTTCAACAATTGATAATGGAGCGCGTTAGCCTGCGTCCTTTACAAGAGAAACGAAGGAGTCTCGTGACCCCCTTGACTTATATGCATTAATGATGCATATATATACATATGAGGACGACCATCAATATCGACGACAATCTTCTGAAAACCGCCGCGGAGATGACCGGAATTAAGGAAAAAACATCCCTGGTCAGAAAGGGCCTGGAATCGCTGATTGCCCTGGAGAGCAGCCGGCGGCTGGCGAAGCTCGGCGGAACGGAGAAGGGATTACGCCCCATTCCGAGACGAAGAGCGGCGGATTGACATATGGTTCTGGTCGATACGTCGGTTTGGGTAGCCCATTTCCGGGAAGGGAATGACCGGCTCGGGGCGGCGCTCGATAAGGGGGAAGTCCTTTCCCATCCGTTCATCGTCGGCGAATTGGCTTGCGGGAATCTCAAGAACCGGAGGGAAATTCTGGACCTGCTCCAAACCCTCCCCCGGGCGGCCGCGGTGAGCGACGAAGAGGCGATGAGGTTTATCGAGCTTCGCCGGCTCGCCGGGATCGGCCTCGGATACATCGACGTCCACCTGCTGGCGTCTGCGGTTATCACCGGGGCGCCGCTCTGGACACTCGACCGCACGCTCAGCAGGACGGCGGCTCGATTGAATGTTGCGTATTAGGACGGACGCCAGTAGCTTTTGGGGTCGGACCAACTTATCTGATTGATACAAAACAAACAAGCTTCTTTTTCGCTCCCCTTATTGGCCTTAACTTGATGTTTTCGGCCTCCAAATCGAGCACTTAGTGACGTCTTCCGGCCAGGAAAACACCGGGAAAAGAAGCTGGGCCGATTATTATCTGTCGTCGCCGCGAGCTGCCCGCTGGAGCCGCACGGGCTCGGCATTCGGCCGGGCTTGATACAGGACGAAGCTCCCCCGTCGGTCCTTTTCCGCGGCCGCTCGCGTGAACCCGGTTCCCTGGCGCACTTCCACGGCGGTCCAATCGGCCGGGACGTATGTTTTCAGAGTGAGCGGCAGGTCATATCTTTCGTCCGCGAGATCATGGCGCAAGACCACCTCCATCACGTCCCCCTCCCGGGATGTCCGGATCGTGCTCCGCATCCGCTCCCTCATATACTTGGTCACATCCCCGAACGTCGCCGCCCACACCCGGTCGTCCCTCGATTTGATGTAGCTGAAATACTCCAGGAGCTCCGCACCCGTCGTCGGTTCCCAGCCGACGCCGTCGACACCGTGGAATACCAGCACGAGCCACATATTGCCGTGCGCGGCGACCGTGTCGACCCACGATTTCATCAGCGACGTGGGCGTCTTTGTCAGGACTCCTCTCTGCCACTGGACGTACTCCTTCGAGGAGGCGCCTGGGTCCTTTTCGCTCGAGCGGTTGAGCTCTTCGAGGAACGTTTCGGGCATGCGGTTGCGCGACGCCGGATACCGGGCTAACGCGTACTTGATGACGCGCTCGTCTTCGGTCCCATACGGACATTCGACCGTGAACGTGTGCTTGAAACCCAAATGATTAAGGATTTCCTCCCGGCTCTTGTCCAGCTCGTAAATCAGGTTGGCCTCATCAAGGACGGCCAGCCGGGGATGCGTGACCGTGTGGCTCGAAAATTCGAATCCCCGGGCCGCCAGCTTCTTCAGATCGTCCCAGGTGATCGCGTTCCGCCGGTCGGCGTTGGCTCGCGACTCCGGCTCCGGGGGAAAATCGCCCCGCCGCACCTTGGCATACGCCTCGTCGATAAGGCGGTAAGCTTCGTTGCTTTTTCCATGCTCGTAGAGCTCGCCGGCACGGGTATGAAACTCGAGTGTTCCCTGGAGTCCCAAGTATCTGATCGCGGAGGCCCGTTCGAAAAAATTGTCCGCGTTGGTCGGCGTGCGAGCCGTATCCAGGATGACCGCCGAGACCGGGCGGCCGATAAACGTGCCGTGGTATCGTGAGCCGGAGATGTCGCCCGTGATGATATGAAAAGTGGCGGGAAGGCCGAGCTTATTCATGATGGGAACGGCCACCCGGAACTGATTGATGCTGTTGTCGTCAAAGGTCAACGAAACCGCGGCCCGCTTGTTAAACGGCCATTTGGTAATCTCCGTCAACCCCGCAGGATCCTGGGACGATCGGACGACAGGGACCATCCATCCCGTCATGACGAACAAGATTAGGATCGCGCGCTTCATTCATGCCTCCTGTTTCAGGCCGGGCGCCGGCTCACGCTATTTTTTCGTTCGGAACCGATAGACCAGCGGGACGAGGGGATTGCCCTGGTCGTCGGCCATCACCAGGAGCTCTGCCGAGTTCATCGAGAACCCGTAGGCCGTATCCGGCTTGAGGTCGCAGGGGATGGTGAGCGTCGTTCGCGAGGCGTCGTAGCGGGGCGTGTTCACCTGCGAGCCCGGGAATTCGGCGCCGGGCACGGTGATGAGGGCCATGCGGTCGGCCTTGAGCGGCCGGTCGAAGGTGATGCGAATCTCGTTGACCAGGGCCGGGTCGACGTCCTTGGCGCCGTTATCGGGCGAGATCGAGACAACCTTGGGCGCCTTCGCCGCCAGGGCTTCCATCCTGGCGCTTTTCTCCTTCCGGAGCGCGGCGAGGTCGGCGGCGGCCCGGCCGGTCCGGGCATAGTCGTCGAAGAAGGTGATCACGCGCGGGAAAAACGCGTCCAACGTCGGGTAAGCGGCGCGGTTCTTCTCATATTCGCCGAGGAGTTCAGAAAGCCCGCCGGTCCAGAGGAAAAGCCGCTCGCGGTTATAGCCGATCTCGCTGGCGGCGGCCCCGAGGCCGGAGGTGGCTAGCGCGTAGCGGACGCTGCAGGCCCTGACGACCGATTCATACATCATCGTTTGCCAAGTGCTGTACGCCTGCTGGCGCAGCTCGGACTCGACCACCGGGAAAATCTTCTCCCCCGCCGCCTTGAGGGCCTCCAGGTGCGCATCGACGATCGGGTTGGAGTAGGAATGGCAGAATTCGTGAACGATCGTGCCGGCAACCCCCTTGTCGAATTTCGGCAGGCCCTTGTCGTCCATGGCCCAGACTCCGAGGACCGAATAGATCTCCTCCGCCCCGCCGGCTAGATGCGCGCTCGCTCTGTAACTTCCGCCGCCGTTGAGCATGCCCAGGGGGATGATGAAGTCGGCCGCGGCGCGGCGTCCGAAGAAGCCGTCGAACCACTCGATGACGCGGGCTTCGCGGATGACCTGCTGGAGGCCGTCGACGCTCGTATGATAGAGCGTTTGATGGGCGGCCAGGAAGGCGTCGAATTTCGTGTCGCGGGCGAACGAGCGGAGGTCGGCCAGGAAGGCGCGGGCATCGGCGGCGGTCCAGCGCTCGTCGACGCCGGAAGGCAGAGGATCGAGCGGGACGCGCTCGGCGAGAGCGGGCGGCGCGGTCAGATAAATCGCCAGGGACATCGGGGCGTTGAAGCTCACGCCGTGCGACTCGCGGAGGGCGCTGGCCCGGACCACGGCGGCGTGGCTCTTGAACGCGGCGAAGTAAGCGTCGACATCCTTGTTGTAGGACGGGATCCGGCCCTGGTTGTATTCCTGGTTCCCGGCCAGGCGGAAGATGATGCTCATGAGCTCGATGCGCGGGTCGACGAGGACGCGGAGCGAAGCCGTGCCCGTCTGGGGTTTGGCGGGATCGACGGCAGTCTGCCCGTTCGGGGTGGGCGTCTGATGCTGCGCTAGGAGCAGCGATGAAACCAGGCAGAGCCCGGAGAGGATGGCAAAAACCGTGAATTTAGCGGCCTTGGGCATTCGAACCTCCTATGAACTCATAGAATCCGCGCTTCAATGCCTCCCGTTTCAGGCCGGGCGCTCCCTCCTATCCGGTCTTAAAATTCACCGGATGGAGTTCGCGGAGCGCCCAAGCGGTGACCTCGTTGAGCGAGGGATGGATGACCATCGAACGGTAAATCGGCATGATGGAGCCCGCCTCGGGGCAGACCCTCAGTTCTTTCGGGATGAGTGGCTCGCCCCGCTTCTCCGGAGGGACGCACGTGTAGCCGGCGTTCATGAGGTAAACGAAGGGCTGGACGAGTGTCGACGCATGGGGCCCGACGACGTGGGCGCCGAGGATCCGCAGGGACCTGTCCACGATGAGCTTAACGAACCCATCGTCCGGGTCCCCGGCATCGTAGCCCAGGGCGTATCCCCTGGCCACGTCCGAGTACCGGTGGATGGCGCGGTAGATCTCGTGGCCGGCCTCGAGCGCCTGCCGCTCGGTCATCCCCGCGTGGCCGACCTGGGGGTGCGTGTAGACCGCCCAGGGGACGACCGAATAATCGACGGGAACCTTCGCGTGCGATGTCTCGAACAGGTTGTGGGCGCAGATATCCGAATCATAATTCGCCTTGTGCCGGAATTGATACCCGCCGACGGCGTCGCCGATCGCCCAGATCCCGGGCCGCGTTGTCTCGAGGAATTCGTTTACGGCGATCCAGCCGCGGGCATCGGTCTTGACCCCCGTTTTTTCGAGATGCAGGAGGTCGGCGTTCGAGCGGCGGCCGACGGCGACAAGGATCTCCTCCCCCTCGGCCTCGCCCGTTTGTCCGGTTTTCACGTTTTCGAAGGTGACGACCTTCGTGCCGTGCGTCCCCGGACGGGCGGCGACGGCCTTGGCGTCGAGTTGGACCGTCATCGTCTTCCCGAACTCGAGGGCCACGAACGAGCTCACCTCGGGCTCTTCGGCCGGCAGGAGCCGCGGTTCCATCTCGATGACCGAGACCTTTGCCCCAAAAGCGGAGAAGACGTGGGCGAATTCGGCGGCGATGACTCCCCCGCCGACGATGACCAGGCTCTTCCAGGGCGCGCGCGGGAACTTCGCCCCGAAAAACGACTCGCTCGTCACGTATCCGGTCTCGTCGAGACCGCTGACCGGGGGAATGAAAGACCGGGCCCCCGTCGCCAGGACGAAGCGGGCGGCCGTGAACTCCACCACGGGCGAGCCGTCGTTGGGGGCCACCCGCAACTGGAGGTCGCCGGTGAATTCTCCCGTCCCGCGGTAAACGTCCAAGCCCGGCACTCCGGCCAGACCCCGCTCCATCTGCTCGTTTTCGGCGATCTTGTCCCACATCCGGCGCGCCACAAGATCCCAATCCGGCTGGTCGGACCGGAGGCCCGCCCCGATCTTCCGGGCGTGCTCCGCCTCGCGGATGACGTCCGCGGGCACGGTCAGAATCTTCGAGGGGATGCAGCCGCGGTTCAGGCATGTCCCGCCGATTTTTCCGGATTCAACGAGGGCGCACTTGAGGCCGTGCTTGAGGCCTACTTCGAGCACGGTGACACCGACGCCGCTCCCGACGACGACGAGGTCATAGCTTTTCGAGCGCGGATTTGGCGGCATGCTTGAGCCCATGATGAACCCTCCGTTTCTCCCGTGTCGATCGGGCGCGTCGGGCGCGGCCCGCCCGTCCATGTTACTTCAAATCCCGCCTGGACGCCATCCGGAAACGGGTTGGATCGGGGTGCGCTTCGGGCCGTGGTTAAACAATCGCCTCGATCTCTTTGATCTTGCGGGCCAAGCGGACGGCCGAGATGGGAAAGACGGTCTTGATCTCGGGAGCGAAAAGGGAGACCTTGAACTCCTCTATCATGCGGCGGAGCTCCCCGACCGCGCGGCGCTTTTCCAAATTCGGGGACACAATACTAATTTCCGTTTTTCTGGTCCCCGCTCCCCCACCGTAATTCGGAAATGAGTATTGTGTCCCCAATTCTGGTGTCCCCGCGCCGGCGCCCGGGGTTTCCGCTTCGAACTGAGATAACGCGAATTCGAAGGGCTCGACCTGAGCGGCCTTGGCCTTGTCCTTCTCGGGATCGAGCCGGGCGCGCCCCAGCCGGATCTTCAAGGCGTCGAGGAGGCGCGGGATGCGGATGATCCTGTCGACCGGATAAACTTCGAGAAAATTCGCGGGCAGGAGCTCGTCCAGGTCGCCCGCGATCTCTTCGAAGTAAGCGGGGACGACGGGCTCTTTGACGCGGCCGCGCGACAAATAAGAAGGGGTCAAATCTTCATTCTGCCACTTTTTCTGGGGCTCGTTCTTTCCGGAAAGTGGCAGAATGAAGATTTGACCCCTTCTTGACGCCCCCCGCTGGGTCGCGGGCCGGCCGTTCCCGAGCTCCGTCCGCAGGGCCTGGTTGAGTTCGAGGATCTTGAGCGTCGTCTGGGTCAGGGCATGCCCCTTCTCGAAGAGCGTCCGGCCGACCTCGGCCTCGTAGGCCTTATAATCCGCATCCGTGCGGATGTCCCGCTCGAAGACCTCGCGGGCCAGGGCGCTCTCGATGGCCCGCTCCACGGCGTCGCGGCCTCCGAAGGCCACCGCCGCACGCTCATATTCGGCCGGAATCTTGTGATACCGCCTGACGAAGCCCAGGTCTTTGGCGAATTTCAGCATGAGGAGCCAACGGACGCCGAGTCGGTGAGACGCCTCGGCCTCGGCCCGCGCCGGAAAAAGGCGGATTTCAACCGAAGCCTGGCCGCCCTCGACCGCGAGCGCGGGATAGGCCGTGAGGGATGTCCCGACAACGATCTTGGCCGGCAAATCGCCGAAGACCCACGACGTCAATCCCGCCTTTTCCCATTTCCGGCGGGCCTCCTGCCAGGCGGGCGATTCGACCTTCGACGGGGCCTCGTCCGCCGCGCCGATCTTTTTCCGCAGGAGCTCGACGTCGCGGCCGGTGTCAATGACGCGGCCGGTCGCGGGGTCGGTCACGGCCAGGCGCATTCTCAGGTATTTCGGGACTTCGGCCAGGGCCCATTCGCGGGCCGGGATGTCCGCCCCGAACCGGCGCCTGACGAACTCCGCCACGGCCTTCGCGAGCGGCGCCTCCTCCGGCGCCTGCGGCATCTCGGCGGCGATCGTCTCAGCCTTCTCCCCCACCGGGACAAGGAGCTTCCTGTACCGTTTGGGGAGGCCCTTGATCAGGGCGGCGATCTTGTCCTTGTACTGCCCCGGGACTCCCCATTCGAGCCGGCCGTCGGGAATGGCGGAGAGGATCGAGGCCGGGACCTTCAGGGTCACGCCGTCGTCGTCCTCGCCCGGGGCGAACTTATAGACAGCCCTGAAAGGGCGGCCGGCGACCTCGACTGTGTCGGGGAACGCGGACACCGTATCGGCGTCGGGGCGCCTGAGGATGAGGTCGTCTTCGGTGAAGCGCAGGAAATCGTCGCCGCCCCGGTCCTTGATGAGCTTGAGAAGCGACCGGATGTCGCAAATTCCGGGCAGGCGGGCCGAATAGAGCTTGGCGATTTCGGCCTCGGGAATCATGATGTCGCGGCGGCGGAGCTTTTCCTCCATGGCCTCGACCTTGTGCTGGAGGCCGAGGTTGTGCGGGAGGAAGGCGGGCGGACCGTCCACCTCTCCTTCAACCAACCCGGACATGACGAAGATCTCATGCGCCTCGGCCGGGTTGATCCGGCCGTAGGAAACGCGCCGGTCGCGAAGGATCTCCAGGCCGAACAGGGTGACCCGCTCCTTGGCCGCGACCTCGCCACGGCCGCGGTCCCAGGCGGCGTCGTAATAGGAGCGCTTGCAGAGGGAGCCGCCCAGGTCCTCGAGCCAGGCGGGGTCGATGCGCGCGGCCTGGCGGGCGAACAGACGCGAGGTCTTGACGACCTCGGTGGCCACGATCCAGGCGGGCGCCTTGCTGAAGAGGACGGAACCCGGCCAGAGGGTCACCTCCCGGTTCTTGGCCGCGGTGTAGATGCGCTTTTCTTTGAGAGCGGCGATATTTGACAGGAATCCCGCCAGGATAGAGCGATGGATGGCGGCATAAAGGACGGGCGAGATATCGGCGTGGGGCACGACGGCCGCCTTGCCCTCCGCTTTCAATTTATTTTTCGGCGACACAATATTTGTTTCCGGATTTTTGGGCCCGACTTCCCCTTTGGTTTTGCCCGGCGTCTGGTGCTGTTCGGAGAGGACAGAGCGGATCTCGTCATAGAGGTAGACCCACTCGCGCATCCTGGGGAACGAGAGGAAATGATCGTGGCAGAACTTGCGCTTCTGGGTGACCGTCCCGAGCTTTTCAAAATCGCCGTGGTAGCGGTTCCAAATGTTCAGGAGAAGCAGGAAATCGCTGTTCGGGTCACGGAAGGCGGCGTGCACGGCATCGGCCTGGGACGCGAGCTCGGGAGGCCGCTCGCGCGGGTCGCGGATGCTCAGGGCGGCGGCCAGGACGGCGACCTCGGGGAGGCAATTCTCGCGGCCGGCCTCGACGAGCATTCGGGAGACGCGCGGGTCCAGGGGCATCCGGGCCATGATCCGGCCCTTGTCGGTGAGCGCCCAATCGGGGCCTTGCGCATTTATCCTTAAGGGGGACACAATACTCTGTCCCGCTTTTCCCGACCGCTCATATTCAGGGACAGAGTATTGTGTCCCCCTTCTGGAAATCGCGCCGAGCTCGACGAGCGTTTCGTAGCCGTCGCGCACGGTTTTGGCCGCGGGCCGGTCGATGAACGGGAACTCGAGCGGATGACCCAACCCCAGGTCGATCATCCTCAAGATGACCTCGGCCAGGTCCGAGCGCAGGATCTCCGGCGACGTGAATTCGTCGCGCGATTCGTATTCGGTTTCCGAGTAGAGCCGGACGCAGAGCCCTTCCCGGACGCGGCCGCAGCGCCCCTTGCGCTGGTCCGCCGAAGCCCGCGAGATCGGGCTGATCGGCAGGCTGTTGATGCGCGTCCCCGGCTGGTACTGGGCGATCCGCGCGACTCCCGTGTCCACGACGTAGCGGATGCCGGGGATCGTAAGCGAAGTCTCGGCGACGTTCGTGGCGATGACGATTTTCGGCCGGCTCACGCTGTAGACCATGCGCTGCTGCCCCGCCGGCAGGCGCGAGAAGAGCGGCAGGACCGCCGTATCCGGAAATTTACGCCCCTCGAGGATGCGGCGCGTCTCGAGGATGTCCTGTTCGGTCGGCATGAAGACGAGAATGTCGCCGGCCGCCTTGTCCCACCGGATGTATTCGACGGCCTCGACCGCCTGGTCCACGTAGTCCTTGTCTTCGGCCGTGTCCTTCGCGGGCGGGCGGTACTCGAGCTCGACGGGGTAGAGCCGACCGCTGACCTCGATGACGGGCGCGTTCCGGAAGGCCTGCGAGAACTTCTCCGTATCCAGGGTCGCCGAAGTGATGACCAGCTTGAGCTCGGGCCGGTCGTCGAGGAGCCGGCGCATGATGCCGAGGAGGAAATCGATGTTGAGGGAGCGCTCGTGGGCCTCGTCGATGATGATCGTGTCATAGTCCGTGAGGCGGCGGTCGCCCTGAGTTTCGGCGAGCAGAATGCCGTCGGTCATGATCTTGACGTAGCCGTCACGGGAGGTCCGGTCCTGGAAGCGGATCTTGTAGCCCACGGAGCGGCCGAGCTCCTCACCCAGCTCTTCGGCGATCCGGTAGGCGATGGTGACGGCGGCGATGCGCCGCGGCTGAGTGCAGCCGATGAGCCCGGCGACCCCCCGCCCCGCCTCGAGGCACATCTTAGGGATCTGGGTGCTCTTGCCGCAGCCGGTCTCCCCCGAGATGATGACGACCCGATTGCGGGGCGAGCGGATGGCCTCGATGATCTCGCCGGCGCGCGCGGTGATGGGGAGTTCGCGCGGATACGAAACTCGCGGCCGGGCGCGGGCCCGGCGCTGACATTCGCCGGCCGAAGCCGCCAGCCGTTCCTCGAGCGCGGCCAGGTCGCGGAGGAGCCCCTCGGACACGGGCCGCGCGCCTCCCCCGTGTTGCCTTTGGAGCACGCTCAGCGCACGGACGGCCTGTTCTTTATCGCGGAGCATAGCTCGGTCAAGAAGCTCGCGGATCTTCCGGAGATGACCCGAGGCCGTCGTCTGCCCCGCCTCCCGCTTGTCCATGCCCGCATTATAGCAGATTTGGGGTCGGACCAACTTAACTTATTTATAATAATACAGATAAACGACTAAATGGGGCCTTTTTATGCCTTAAGTCCGCGTTTTGGAGGCCGAAAAACAAGAGTTAAGGAATCTAGCAATAAGGGATACTTTTTGTCGGATATTCTGTGGCTGAATAGCTTAAGTCCTCTTTTTCGACCCCAAAAACAAATAGTTAAGGCCAAAAACGGTGGCCAAATTCCGGTTATTTTATTTATTTACAATAACCTAATTTGGTCCGACCCCTAACCCGACCCCTAACCCGACCCCTAACTCGACGACCCCCAGGCGTCCCAGGCTTGGTCATCGCGGCCGGGTCTAAGAGCCGGGAGAGGGACGCCTTGTCCAGAATCCCCTGCTCCAGGAGGATCTCCGGGACCGGTCTTCCCGTCCGGCGCGACTCTCTGGCCGCGGCCGCGGCGGCGGCATATCCGATGACGGGAGAGACGGCGGTCACGAGTCCCAGGCTGGCTTCGGCATACATCCGGCAGCGGGCGGCATCCGCCGTGATCCCTTCGATCGCCCTAGCCCGGACTTCCCGGAGGCCGTTGGCCAGGATCGTGATCATGAACAGCACGTTGAAATTCACGACCGGCATCATGACGTTGAGCTCGAGTTGTCCGGCCTGCACGGCCGCGCCGACCGCGAGGTCGCAGCCCATCACCTGGTAACAGACCTGGTTGAGCATCTCGAGGAGGCTCGGATTGACCTTGCCCGGCATGATGGACGAGCCGGGGGCCGACGCGGGGAGCAAGATTTCGGCCAGCCCCGTGCGCGGCCCCGACGCGAGAAGCCGCAAGTCGTTGGCGATTCTATTCAATTCGAGGGCCAGGTTCCGAAGCGACGACGACACCTCGGCGAACGGGCGGAGGCTTTGCATGGCCTCGCGGAGATCGGCGGCGCCCTTGAGCGGAAGCCCCGTGTCGCCGGCCAGAAGCCTAACCATGAGGCCCGCGTACCGGCGGTCCGTGTTCAGCCCCGTGCCGACGGCGCTGCCGCCGATGCCGAGCTCGCGGAGCGAGCGCGCGGCCCGGTCGAGCGCGGCGGTTGATTTGCGGACCGCGACGGCGTAGGCGGCGAACTCTTGGCCGAGCCGGATGGGGACGGCGTCCTGGAGGTGGGTTCTGCCGGACTTGAGAACACCGTCGAACTCCCGGGCCTTGCGCCCGAGGGCAGCCGCGAACTCGTCGAGGGCGGGGCGAAGCCGCGCTTCCAGCAGATCGAGCGTCGCCAGCCGCATGGCCGTGGGGTAAACGTCGTTGGTGCTCTGCCCCATGTTGACGTGATCGTTCGGATGGACGATCCGGTACCGCCCTTTGCGGCCGCCCAGAAGCTCTTCGGCCCGGTTGGCAATAACCTCGTTCATATTCATGTGGAACGACGTCCCCGCGCCCATCTGGAAAACGTCGACGACGAACTGGTCGTGGCGCTTCCCGGACAGGACCTCGTCGCATGCCTCGACGATGGCATCGGCCCGTTTCCGGTCGAGCAGGCCCAGCCGACGGTTGGCGCGCGCAGCGGCCCTTTTGATCCGGGCCATGGCCTCGATGAAGACGGAGGGCGCGCGGAGGCCGCTGATCGGGAAGTTCTCGACGGCCCGTTGCGTCTGGATCCCGTAGTAGGCCCCGGCCGGGACAGCTTTCTGGCCGAGCGAATCCTTCTCCATCCTCATCCGTAGGCCGGGCTTCGCGGTCATCACACCCCTTCCGATACTATTAAATCAGTAGACGTGGGGAAAATCAAATGCCGGCCGCGAAGCCAATCGGGGTTCGCTCCGAGGCGTGAAACTGAATTCACATGTCTGGGCAGGCCAGCTTAGGCTGCATCAGGGGGTTGAGGGGGCTGACGAGGTCAGCGATGCAGACAGGCACGAGCTTTCCGTTCCGGACGGTCGCGTCCGGGCAGTGCCTGCAGATCGAAGCGCGCCCGGACGCGAAATCGATCTTGGGCGGCGCCTGGATCGTGATGAACTGGGCCCGGAGGTTGCCCAGCCCCGCAAATCCGCCGCCGTTCGGCCGCGGCCCGGCGTCCTCAGCGTCTTTCCCGCGGACGAGCCTGTAGAGCGCCACGGCTCGACGCGGCGAGAACAGAAGTTCGGCCAGGACGATCGGGACGAGGGACGCCCGAAGATAGGCCGGCCCCAGGGTCTGGGCGAAGAACTGAGTACCGGGCGCCCACCGGAAGATCTTCTGGGCCAGTCTCTGCACTTTCGCCGAGACCGGGAACGCCTCGCCGGTGCGCGCGTTCATGAGGTAGAAATAGATCAACCAACGAACGTCGCCGTCGTCGGCGTCCGCCGGGATAAAGGATATCGGCTCGAGTCCGAGGCCGGCCTTCAGTCCCCCATAGACCTCCCGCAGGTCGGAATGAGGGGCCGTCCGGCCGGAAGGATCGTGGGGCAGCGTCGTCAGCACCCCTTCGAAATAACTGAACCGGGAGTACCGCCGGATAATCGCCGCCAGCTCGTCATCGTCCCCGCCGTATAGCGTGACCGAAAGGGCGAAGGGCACCAGGGCCGCCTCGAGCAGGCACGACATTCTTTCCCTGGCCGCTTCGATATCCGCATGGACATGGGCCTGCCCCGAATCGACGTGGATATAGACGCGGTCGACCCCGGCCTGCTTGATTCGGTCGAGGATTTCGGGCCCGTCCCCGTCGAGAAACCTGAGGCCGTTGGTCAGAAGCGCGCAGAACAGCCCCCGGCTCTTAACGTAGCTGATGACCTCCGGGAGGCCCGGATAGAGCGTCGGTTCGCCGCCGAGGAGGGTCACGGCGGCCAGGCATCTCAGGCTCAGGGCGGTCTCCAGGTCCATTTTGACATCGTCGACGGATTTCACATACTCCCGGTCGAGGTTGTAGCAGAGGCGGCAGCGCATGTTGCACGTCCGGTTGGTCTCAATCGTGACGTGCGGCACATTGCGGGCCGAAAGCGCGAGGGGCTCGATAGGAAGCCCGGGCGTGAAGTCTGATGTTCTCACGGCTTAACGCTTCTTCGGGATCTCGTTCCTGTCCGCGGCTCCCGCGCCGGCGACGGAGCCGTTTTTTCTGGACGCGGACGCCGGCCCGCCGGCCGCGATGGCGGGGTGATGCATGAGGACGTAGCGCAGGCTCTCGCCCGGGACGTCGAACGTGCGCACGACATCGATATTCGGCTCCGAGAGCGTTTCGATCGGGACGTCATAGTATCCTCGGGCCTTGACGAACACCGCCCGCGCCAAGGATGGATCCTGGGAAGGCGCCACGAACACGATCTCGGCCCGGTCCCCCTTGGCTGTCAGGACCTGGTAATTGCCGTCGGCGGAGGCCAGCTCCGCGCTGACGCTGCGGCCGCTCCGGTCGACGGCCGAAATCGGGGCGAGCTCCGTGACCCGCACCGGCGCGTCCTCGGAAAAATCCAGGGCCAGGTAATCGATCATCCAGAAACCCGAGGCCGGGGTCAGCGCGATCCGCACGCGGTCGCCTGGCACGTCCCGAAGGTCGAGCTCGTAGGCCTTGTCCTTAGCCATGGCGGCGCCGCTCCCTTGGAGGAGGGCTTTCGTTGTCCATCCCGACGGAGTCTCGACCCGGACCTGGAGGTTGAACATCTCCTCGCGGACGAACCAAGTCATGATCGACCAATATGCCGGGCCGCGGGCGTCGATCTCGGCCAGCCAGGACGGAAGCGTCCGGCCCCGGGCCTGGAGGAGCAGCTCGGCCGCGCCCACTCCCCAAGCCGTGTTCCAGACGTTCGCGAGCAACTTGGCTGTGGGCGCGCCCGGCGGCTTGGCGAATTCGAGGACGAGATCGTCCTTGAGGTCGCCGTTACGGCGGGGGTTCTTCCCCTCCATCCGGCTGAGCCAGAAACGCTGGTCCCGCTCCGAAACAAGCGGCAGAATGTCCCGGCCGGTCTTCGCGTCGACGGCCGTGAGCGGCGGCTTGGGGACGCTGAACGTCCTTATCCGGCCCGTGGTGTCGGGGACGACGGTGAGCCCCGGAGCATGGTCGACGACGACGAGTTTGAGTTCGTCCGTGCGGTCGGTCTCGTCGAGGTCGTTGGCCAGCTGGAGTCTATAGCGGCCGCCCTCGGGCTTGAGATTGTCCAGGCCGATCCACTCCACCCGCTCGAGTCCGCGGCAGATGGCCCCGCCGTAGGGTTCGGCGTCGCGGACGTATTCCTCCCCGTTGAACGAATAGACCATCGGGCATGAACGCGGCGGGAACAGCGCAAGCAAACCGACGGATACGGCGACTTCCGCGAGAAAGGTGACGCCCATCGAGGCGGGCCAATTGAATTTGCGGACCCAGACCAGATCGACGTCGCTCAGAGGAATGACCCTTTGATATCCGCGGCCGTCGACGAAAACGGAGGTACCCTCTCTCTTGATAATCCCCCGATAGACCCACCCGTCCGTGGATTCCACAACGGCGATTTGCCTTCCTTCAGCATCTTTCCGTTCCTCGGTCACGCTCTTGACCTTCTCTAGCGGAAGGTCGACCGACATTCTCGATTTCGGGTTGCTGATGAGGATCCTGTCGCCCAGGACGAGAGACGGCCAGCTTGTGGAGAAGGTTAGCTTCTCACCTGATTTCGTCTGCAGGGCCACGATTTCCATGGTCCGGCTGGAAAGTCCCGACGCCTGGATCGATTCCTTATAATAAAGGGGAATGCAGGAGACGCACAGACCCAGGGCCAAGACGAGAGCGGCCGGCCCGATATGATATGGCGCCGAGAGTCTTTTCTTCATGGTTCCCTCCTTCTGAGCACAGGATCTCGGACAGCCGGCGGATTGCAGACCACCCTGAAAAGGAAATTCCGCAGGTTTCCAACCCGCGACCGCCTTTCGCTGATAATGATATTCATTTAAGGCGGTGGAGTTGTCAAGGACTTGTCAAGAAGTCGTTAACTTATTGTTAAAGCACAGAGAGGATGCGCCGGCGCGCAGAGGTATTTTCGGGGTATCCAGGATAGGATCCGCCGCTTCGCGGGGTGGCAGTCAGGCCGGACCGGCGGGAGTCAGCCGCGGCGCGACGACCGGCCGCGCCCCGGGACGTGGGCCGAGCCATCGCCGCTCGGGTGTACGAGCGCGGGCGTCAGCCGATAGTCAGGCCAGAGGAAATCCCTCGACGAGATCAGTCCGGCCCCGGCCCGGACTTTTTTCTCCACGGCCGCGGCCATCAGGCCCAACACCGACGTTCCCGGGGTCAACGAGACGCGAACGGCGTTCGGCCGGCTGGCACGATGTCTTCCGTTCCTCATTTCCTGGCTATTTCTCATCTCACTTCTTCATACGTCCGGACCGGGCGAAAGGTTTCAACGGACCCTTTTTCCGTGTTACAGCCGCCAGAGATAGCTGACCTTGAAGAAGAATCCGCGCCGCATCTCGTGGAATCGGTCGCTCGGCACGTAAGCGGAGCCGTCCCATTCCGTCCGCTCGAGCGCCGACCCGTACCCGACGTAGAAGACCGTGCCCGGGATATAGGTGAATGAAACCAGCCCGTCCAGGGTCATCCGCTTGTAATAGAGATTGTACTCGACGATGCCGCGGAAGAAGAGGTACTTGTTGAGCTGGAATACGTTTCTGTCCCGGAGAATCGTATAGCTGTAGATGTTCGCGCGGTCCGAGCGCCTGTTAAACGTCGAATAGGTCAGGTCGAGCGAAAGGTCCAGCTTGTCGATAGGCTGGTATCGCACGCCGCCTTGAGACGATATCCCGTCACCCTGGTATGGAGCTTCCGGATCATAGAAAATCTTCCCCCATTGCCGGATGTTGCCGTAGAGGTAGAGCTGTTTGTAGAGCTGGGTCTCAATCCGGAACCCGAAGCCGCTGCGGTCGAACCTGTGCGCGGCGTAGACTTCGTTCGCCAGGATGCCCTCGAAACGGACCTGCGTGTTCCGGGGCAGGTAAAACCGCAGGACGAAAAGGTTCATCGTCTCCCACATGTTGTAGATCGTGTCGTAGAGTTGATAGCCCCAGTAGAAGGGCTCGATTCTCTGGATGAGTTTCGATTTCGGATAAATCTGGTACATGGCGAAGTCGCCGATCCTCCGCACGCCCGTGCGGGTCAGGAAACCCGTGTCGACCTGGAAATCCTTGGAGACATCCTGGTACCCCAGGTTGAGGATCCATTTCCGGGTCGAATATTCGTAGAGGACGGACAGGGCGTGCCCGTCAGCCCTACCCACGTCCTGACCTGCCTCGTCCGGCTTGCGCGTCATGGAGCCGAAGGCGTGGAACGAGAGGACCGAGACCTGGCTCAGCCGGAAGCGCCCGTCGAGCCCGCCCACGCGGTTGAACCAGTGGCCGGCCTCGCGCCCGGTATAGAATCCGCCGATATAGCCGTCGTCCTTCAGGGAATGCCGGTAGCGGGCGATGGTGAAATCGGGGTGCTCGTCGATGGTATCGCCGGGGAGGTGGTCACGGGCATAAATGGCGGCGATCGTGTCCCGGGGGGTGAACTTCCCCGTCAGACGGAATCCATAGTCCGGGGCAATGATCGTCCGCGTGTAGACGAGCGACTGCAAGGGGGAGTCCTCCATCATGGCACCGAACTGCCAGAGGTCCTGCCGTTCGAGGAAGAACGGCCGCTTTTCCTGATAATAGTTGGCATAGCGGAGATTGATGTCGACCTGGCCGGCATCGGCCTCGACCTGGCTGAAGTCGGGGTTCCAGGCGCCGTCGAAAACGAGGTCGGAGGTCAGGCCGATCTTGGCCGTGAGGCCGAGGACGTCCTTGAGTTTCGTCTGGTCGGTCTTAACCAGGCGGCCGTCCTGGGCATCCTCGACGACCCGGTAGGTGGCGGCAGGGAGGAGCTCGACGACCCTTTTATAGTGAAGCCCCGAGACCTGGATCGGCCGGGATTGGCCCATGATGCTCCCACTGTTCGGATTGATCGGGGGCGAGGTGGCCTTTTCCGAAGTCCGGGTGAAGAACCGGAAGAACACGGCCCGCATGGTCAGTGCCTTCTTGTTCGGGAAGCGGATGCTCTGGAGCGGGATCCGGGCCTCGACCGTCCAGCCCTGGTCGTCGATTTGGCCCCGGCTGTACCAGATCATGTCGAAGCCGCTGTCCACGTTCCCCTGGACGTTCATCATGCCGTCCTCCTGGATGCCCTGGGCGTTGAGCATGAACGTGAAGCCGGCCTGCTGGTCGTTGAACGTGTCGAGGATGAAGCCGATGATGTCGTCCGCGTCGATCCCGTCGCGCTTGCTCATGGCGGCCTTGATCTTGCCCGGTTCCGTGTCGAAGCAGCGGACGGCGAAATAGAGGTTGTTCGCATCATAGGTCAGGTAAGCCACGGTCTTCTGACTGGGGTCTTTGTCGATGTCGGGATTGAACGTCTTCCAATCGTCGAACTTGACGGCGGTCGCCCAGGCCGGGTCGTCGAGCTTCCCGTCGATGACGGGCGGAGCGTCGGTCTTGGTGAGCGTGACCGTGTCGAGGCCGGCGTAAGCCGCTAAACGGCCGGAGGGGAGAACCCCGAAGACCGAGAACAGGGCGAGCGAGGCGATGAGGAGCGCCCGGGTCTTCTTATGCGAAAAGATCACAATTCATCTCTCCATCCTTGATTGCGCGCGGGATATGAAGGCGGGACCGCCTGTGATTGGGCCGGAATTCCGCCGGAATCTCGCGGCGCACACTCATATCTCTCGCCCCTCTATACGGATTCCCCGAGGGAAAGGTTCCCTTTTGTGCGAGCTGACTGGGAATTGGGACCGGAATTGGGGTCGGACCACGGTAACTCGCTGATGCCGCGACAATTGGACTAAAAAATGGGCGCCAAAACGAGCTTAACTATGCATTTTGGGGCCCCAAAACAGGGACTTAAGGAATTCTCTACGTTGAATAGCCTATTTCTTAAGTCCTCCAGGCCCTTGGGCCGGGTGGCGCCGCCACCAGTTGGCGAGGATCGAGCCGGAGATGTTCATCCACGGGCCGAAAATGGCCGGCGCCAAAGCGGCACTCGAGCTCTTGAGGACCTCCATCGCGATCCCCGAGGCCATGCCGCCGTTTTGCATCCCGACCTCGAAGGCCACGGTCCGGCAGGAGCTTTCATCCAGCCGGGCGGCCCTCGCCCCCCAGTAGCCAAGGAAATACCCGAGGCCGTTATGGAGGATGGCGGCGGCGAAGAGGGCCATCCCGACCGAAAGGAGTTCATTGCGCGAACGGGCCGTGATGATCCCGATGATCAGGCAGATCCCGAACATGGAGACCGAAGGAAGTGCGCGGTCAATCCAATTCGATGGCGTTTTGAGCCAGACCGCCGCCGCCAACCGGGCCGCGGCCGCGAAGCCGACAAGGAAGAAGCCGAGCACGAGACCTCCCTTGAGCGGGGCAAAGACGCCGAACGTTGAAGCCTTGACAAGTATCACTCCGGCGCCGGAGGCCAGGGCAGCGGCGGCCAAGACAGCCAGCCCCGCCGCCCCTCGTTTGCCGGGCCTGTCCCCGCCGTCCCCGTAAAGGATCCGGTGCGCGACGAGGCCCGCGACCACGGGGACGATGATCATGTTGAGGATGGACATCATCATCTCGACGACGTTGACGGGGATGAGCCGGCCGGCCAGGAGCTTCATCCAAAGCGGCGTGGCGAACGGCGAGATGAGCGTCGTGACGGATGTGATCGTGACCGAAAGGGGCACATTCCCCCCGGCCAGGTAGGACATGACGTTCGAGGCGAGACCGCTTGAGACCGAGCCGATCAGGATGATGCCGGCGGCCACCTCGGCATCGAACCCGAAAACGGTCGCGATCCCCCACCCGACGAGCGGCATGATCGTGAACTGGAGGACGACCCCGATCAGGATCGGCCAGGGCATGGTCAGGACGCGCCCGAAATCCCGGGCGCTCAGAGTGGTGCCCATGCCGAACATGATGACCTGAATGAGGGGGACGATCAGTATCCGCAGGTCGGCCCCGAACCACGTCCCGAAGGCCGCCGGGTGGAACATGGAGGCCGCGACGAAGGCGAAGACCCAGAGAGTGAAGGCGAAGCTTTTCAGCGCGGCATGGGACATGGCGTAAAGGGCCGCGGCCGCGAGCCCCGCGATAGCGAAGACCCCCGTCCAGGACCGGAGGCCGGCGATGAGGGAACCCGCGAGGAGCGCCACCGCCACTAGGAACGCCGCCAGGAATATCTTTCTCTTGGACATCATCCTCTCCGGCCTGTGATTATCCAGTCACAATTCGGTGACACATAACTAAATACCAAAACTCTCTGCCTGTCACTCTTTTGACGATTCCTCTCTAATTCGGTAATTAGTTATATGTCACCGAATTAGAATCAGAGCTTGTAGATTTCCGCGACGTGCCTGTGGGGCTTGAATTTATAGAGGCACTGGGCGAGGGGCGTGCCGAGGACCCGGATCTTCGCCATGTCTCCTTGCCCCATGCCGGCTTTGGTCATGGCCGAAAGGTACAGGATTTTCTGGGCGTCGAATCCCATGACTGTGGTGCCGACGACGTCCGCGGCCAGCGCATCCAGGCTGGCGATGGCCACCCGCGAATCGAAGAGCGTCCCCCAAGCCGGGCCGTCGCCTTCCATGGACTCGAAGCCGTCGATGACGGCCAGGTCCGGATAAACCTTCTGGGCGATGTGGAACAGGTTGAAATGGAGGATCTGGTTGGGCGTATACGGTCCCTGGTGCATGAACCCCTTGTCGCTTTTCTTGTAATCCTGGACCGGCGCGGCCATGATCAGGTTCTTCAGGGCCAGAGTGACGACCACTTCGCTGTGCGTCTTCATCCGGGCCACCGAAATGATGAACAGGCCTGGGTCGAGAAAGGGCGCGACGAGCCGGACCGGCTGGGGTTTGTTGTCCTTGTTGAGGACGTAGTGATAGCGCGTCTCCCCCGCGTTCAGGTCCACGAGCTTGCAGTTGTACTCCTTCTCGAGCGGCAGGTAGCCGTTGTTCTTATAGCCGTCAAATGTGTTGAAAACGCCCGACTCAGCGATCAGGATGGGAGACGTCAGGCGGGGCGCCAGAACGTCGAGGACGGCCCGCACGGCGTCGACGTGGGTGACCGCGAGGGGCTTTTTGTCGACGCACACGTTCGGCTTGATCATCACCTGCTTATTGCCGATCGCGGCGAAGACGTCGTCCTCGATCGCCATGAGCGACTGGTGGACGATCGCCCTCCGGTCGTTGCCCTTGACCAGGCTGACCGTGGCCGTCTCATCAACCGCCGCGTAGAGCCCACGCCCGCATCGGGGGACGGGCGCGGCCTGGCCCCCGGCCGGAGGGCTTCCCGCGAGTCCCGCGGTCCCGTTCGCGCTCCCGGCGACGAGATCACGGCCGAGGGCTGCCGCCCCGAAGACCCCCAGGCCCACGCCCTTGAGGAAATCCCGGCGATTGAATCCGCCCTCGCGTCGCGTTCTCATGTCCCCTCCCCTTTCATCATCGGATCTTGGGCGGGTATTCCAGGCCTTTCATTTTGGTCCGGACCATGTAGACCTTGTCATACCCGACGACGTAAAGCGTCCCGCGGTCCGGGCCGCCGAAACAGCAGTTCACGGGGAAGACGGGGAAATTGACGATGCCGACGAACTCGCCTTTGCCGTTGAAAATCTGGAGCCCGGCGTAAGTGCACACGTAGAGGTTGCCGAGTTCGTCGATCGTCATCCCGTCGGCGCTCGTGCTTTTTTCCCGGGCGTCGAGAACTTCCGGGGTCAGGCGGAGCTCCGCGAATTTTCTTTCGTTAGCGAGCGTGCCGTCCTCCCGGACATCGTAGGCCCAGAGGAAGTTGTCCTTGTCCGTCGGATGGGCCTTGTCGGCGAACGTATTGTTGACGTAGAGAGTTTTGCCGTCGGGGCTGAGGACGAGGCCGTTCGGCATGCCGTAGGTTCCGGGCTCGATGACCCGCGTGAGCTTGCCTATCGGGCTCAGATAATAGACGCATTTGCCCGGCTGGTTCTTGACCTTGTCGGCCGTGAACTGCGGGTCGCTGAAATAGACCCCGCCCCGGGCGTCATAAACGAGGTCGTTCGGGCCGTCGAGGGGCTTGCCGTTATACCGCTCGACGATCGTCCGCACGACCTTGCCTTGGACCGTCATTTCCACGATCCGGTGCCCGAACATGTCACAGACAGCCAGATTCCCGTTCGCGAGCGGCTTGGTGCCGTTGGTCAGCATCCGGCCGGCCGAGACGGCGCGCGGCGCTCCATCGGGGCCCATCTCGAAGACCGCGCTTTTCTTGATGTCCCCGTTCCAGGCCTGGTCGAAGCCCATGCTCGAGAAATAAAGCTTGCCTCCGAGCCAGCTGGGCCCCTCGGTGAACGTGAAGCGGGGCTCCGCTTTCGACCCGTCGGCGACGAGCTCGATCCTGGCGTCCTCCGGAATGATGGCGTGGAACGCGGCCAGCCGCTTGTCCATTTTCGCGGCATAGTCGGGACGAGGCGGCCAGAAGACGTCGAGGCCGTCGCAGCCGACAGGCCCGTTCGTCCCGCCGTGAACCATGTTCCCCGGCAGGAGCAGCAGGTCGCCCTTTTTCATCGTCACCGAGCCATCGAGGATCCGCTCAGCGATCGACCCCCGGAAGACGGACATGATCTGCTCTTCGGGATGGATGTGGAGATCGAAAACCGAACCCGGGTCCATGCTGATGAAGGAAAGCTGGGCGCCGCGGCCCGAAACAAGCCGTGAGTTGGCCCCCGGGCTCAACTCCGTGAACTGGACGTCATAGAGGTCGTAGACGCTGTTGGGTTCGACGGACGGCGGGACTGGAAATGATGGCGCCGGATGCGACGACGGAAGCCCGGCCACGCCGGCTTTCTTCAGGTAGTCGAAGCGTGGCGGCGAATAGACCTCGAGGACGTAGGCGCCCTCGGGCCCCGCCTTGAGGCCGCTCTCCGCGCCCTTTTCGAGATAGACGAAATCGTTCCGCGGTGTCCCGCCGTGCGTGCCGTCGGCGGGCTCCCGGTCGCGGGCGATCATGACCACGGGGGCGCCGACGACGAGTTGCGTGACGGATCCCCTGAGGACGACCATGATCCGCTCGGCGGGAAGAGTCTCCCGCGGCACCTCAGCCCCCGGATCCATGCGGAGCCAGGACATGAGAACGCCTCTCCCCCAGTAGAAACGGGCCGCAACGCCCGGGGCGATCGCGGTTTCGGCGAGCTTCTCGAACTCCATGACGGCGCCGGCCTCGAGGTTAGGCGCAAGGCCGGCCTTGAGAATATCGTGCCGGACGCGGCCCTGGAGGGCGTGTTCCTTAATGAGCCGGTCGTTTTTCGCTTCCCAGGCCGCCCGGCCACGGCATCCGGCGAATGAGAGAGCCAAGCCGGCGGCGATCACGACAGCGGCGGCCGAAATGAATGGCCGTCTATTTTTTCGATGGATCATCTCGTCCTCGCCGTCCTACTTCTTGGCCTGGTCGTGGCGGTTTCCCATATAGAGCCATAGCATCTGCTCGGCCGTCGGATTGATGGAGCTGTGCGGGACCTTGTTGTTCGGGGGAACGAGGAAGGCCTCGCCCGGTTCCTGGGTGAGCAGGCGGTTGCCGAACATGAGCAGGCTCTTGCCTTTGACCTGGCACCAGATCTCTTCGGTCCCGGGGCCGTGGCAGTGGGGCTGGGCCATGTCGAAGCTGTCGATGGAGACGGTCGTGAAGCCCATGGGATTGTAGAACTTCGGCGGCACGTCGTAGGCGAGGCCATGGCCGATATGGGCCCAATGGGTACCCGTCGACGGCACGGAGTCGTGATAGCTGCCGACCGAAATCTCCTTGTTCGGTTCGAAACCGGGCCCCGTCTCCTCGACGACGACGATCATCTCCAGCGGACGGTCGGACGGATTGAGGAACCGGTAGGAAACCCCGGCCGGGACAAAGACGGCGGTCCCTTCATCCAAGACGGCTTTCTTGCCGCCGGCTTCGACGCGGCCGGTCCCGTCTGTGACATAGAAAAAGACCTGCTCCTTGTCCGTTTTGAACGGAACCGTGTTATGGCGAGGCTGGAGCAGGCCGCGGGCATAGGCCTTGATGTACTTCAGGACCGCGCCCTTTTTCGCGGGCTTGGCGGGATCGCCGGGCGTGAGGATGTCGCGCAGGACAAAGCCGCCGAGGCCCTCGTACGGAATCGAATTTCGCCAGTGGTTGATATAGAGAAAGACATCGGTGTCGACCTCGGGATGGCGGCGGCTCGCGATGGCGCTCTCCGAGTAGGACGGGTCGGGTTCGACCGTCAGCTTCTCCTGGGATTGGGCCGAAAGGCGCGCCGCGGCGGGGCCGGCGAAGAATGCGATCGCGACGGAGAACGCCGCGAGAAACAGGCCTATCCGTTTGTTCATGACCCTCCTCCTCTTTTTATCTCACTCGTATCGGAAACGCGGGCCTCTTCGGCTTTTTGGGCGGGTTCTTGGCCAGCTCGTCCATGACGACCTGAATCGCCCGCTCGAGCTGCGGGTCGTGCCCGGCGATGACGTCCTTCGGCGTCTGCTCGACCTCGATGTCCGGGGGGACGCCCTCGTTCTCGACCACGAAGCCGTCCTCGGTCCAGATGGCCAGGTTGGGCGCCGTGACCATCCCACCGTCCATCAGGACGGGAAATCCGAGGATGCCGACCAGGCCGCCCCAGGTCCGCGTCCCGACGAGCTTGCCGAGACCGAATTTACGCCACATCCAGGGCAGGAGGTCGCCGCCGGATCCCGCGCTTTCGTTGATCAGCATCACCTTGGGGCCCTGGATCGAGGCGCTCGGCGTCTTGAGGTCGGCCCCGTAGCGCATGGCCCAGTAGGCGATGACCGGCTTCTGCAGCCAGTCGATATAGTAATCGGCCACGGATCCCCCGCCGTTGAAGCGCTCGTCGACGATGATCGCGTCCTTATCGGCCTGGGGGAAGAAATACCGCTTGAAATAAACATAGCCTTGGGTGGTCGTATTGGGCACGTAGACGTAGGCCACGCGGCCGCCCGTCGCCGCTTGGACTTTTTTGAGGTTGCCCTCGACCCAGTCGCGGTTCCTGAGGCCTCCTTCGTCGGCGACCGGAACGACCTGGACTGTCCGGGACCCGCTTCCGTCCGCGTTGGGGCCGACCATGATCTCGACGATCTTGCCGGCCGTGTTCTCGAACCGGGCATAGACGCTCTCGGGCGCCCGGAGGTCCCGCCCATTCACGGCGAGCAGGTATTCGCCGGCTTTCACATCGACGCCCGGCTCGGTCAGCGGCGACCGGAGCTCGGGATTCCAGTTCAGGCCGCCGTAGACCTTGACGATCCGGTAGCGGCCGTTTTCGACGGCATAATCGGCGCCCAGGAGGCCGCCCGGCACGCGCTTGGGTTGGTTCGGGAAATCGCCCCCCATCACGCGATGGTGGCCGACCGCGAGCTCCGAGCACATCCACTGGATGAGCCGATTGAGGTCGGCCCGGCACGGGACGTCGGGGAGAAAGCCCGCGTATTTCGCTTTTACGGCCGTCCAGTTGGCGCCGTGCATGCCGGGATCATAGAAATAATCCCGATTGACCCTCCAGGCCTCATCGAACATCTGCCACCATTCCGCCTCGGGGTTGACGCGCACCTCGATGGCTTCCACATTGAGGCGTCCCTGGCCGGGCTGAGGCTTGCCGGCCGAAGGCACGATGGCGACCGAATTCTGGGAAAACACGAGCATCTTTTTCTTGTCCGCGGTCAGGACGAATCCATTGACGCCCGGAGCCAGGACCTCGTCCTTGCGTGTCGCCAGATCATACACATGGACGGCCCCTGCGACACTGCCGAGATTGGCCAGCGACTCCAGGTTCGCGGGCAGGTCGACGGCCAGGTAGTAGATTTTTCCTGTATCTCCGATCTGGAGGCCGCCGTAGATCCCGGCCGGGATGGGAACGGTCACGATTCTGTGGTCAAGGCCGTCGAAGTCGATGCGGAACGCATCGGCCGCCGCGGCGGGCTTGGCCGCGGGTTCGGTTTTTTCCCCGGGCTTGACCACGGCCGTTCCCTTATCGGACGGCTTGCCGGCGTCCTTCGCGCCGGGGGCCTTCTCATCCTTGGCCGGGGCGGGCTTCTCTTCATCGCTCTCCTTGGCCAGCGGGTTGGTTACGTCTTTCCGAAGGACGGCCAGATAGAGGGCGCTCGTCTCCCGGATGTCGGCGTTTGATTGGTCGAACCATTGCCGGGAGGGTCCGGCGTCGGTCGAAGCAAAGAAATAAAGGTACTTCCCGCTCGGGTCGAAGACGGGCTCTGATACGTCGCTCAGCCCGTCGGTGACGGGGAACGACTTATCCTGCTCGAGCGAATAGACGAAGACCCGGCGGAAGAAGGTCGGCGTGCTCAGGGTGTAGCTGACCCACTTGGAATCCGGGCTCCAGGAGGCGGACATGTCGGCCTGTCCTCCCGGCTGATACATGTATTCCGCCCCGATCTTTTTATGAACACCGGTCTTGAGGTCGATCCAAAAGAGGGTCAGGCTGTTATCGGCATAGGCGATCTTCCCGCTGTCGGGCGAAAAGGAGGGCGAGCCGTAGTAGCCGGCCCCGTTGAGCTTGAATTTCTTCACGTCGCCTTTGCCCTCCTGATTCCGGACGTGGAGCTCGTACTCACCGGATTCGTCGGAGAAATAGGCGATGGAGGCCCCGTCGGGCGACCAGACCGGAGAGCGCTCGTTGACGCCGGGCGAGTTTGTGATATCCCGGGGGTCGCCTTTCTCGCCCGGGACTGTGACGATGTCGCCGCGGAATTCAAACACGGCGCGGGCGCCCGTCGGCGAGACCGCCCCGCCTCGGATCCACTGCCAGCCTTTGGCGTACCGCTCACGGAGCTCGGGGAGGTCGGTGGCCACGCCGATCGAGAGCCGGCGTTCCTGATTTTTGGCGACGTCGTAGAGATGGAGGGCGCCAGCCTGCTCGAAGATAATCCGCCCCGCGCCGGCCGAGGCGTTCAGGACCGGGTAATCCTTATAGAACGTCAACTGTTTGATGTCCTTGGTCGCCCGGTCATAGGAAAAGAGGTTGAACTCGCCGTTGCGGTCGGACCGGAAGTAGACTTTCGATTCCACCCACATCGGCCCGGCGTCGTTCGACCGGCCGGGCGGCTGGGGGACCTTGTCGATGGACAGGTCGGCCGTGTTGAAGATCCAGACGCGCGAATGCGTGCCGCCGCGATAATTCTTCCATTGGAGAAAGGCGTCACTGAACGGGTTATAGGCGATGTATTTCCCATCGGGCGAGTAAACCGCCCGGTAGGCATAAGGGATCGTGAGCTTGGTCGGGATGCCTCCCGAAACGGGGACCGCGTAGAGGCTGGCATAGGAACGAACGGGCTGATCCCGTAGCGTGACGAAGATGACCGACTGGCCGTCGGGCGTGAAGCCCTGGACGATGTCGACCGTCGGATGCCACGTCAAGCGCTTCGGGATGCCTCCGGCCGCGGGGACGACATAGACGTCGGTGTTCCCGTCGTATTGGGCGCTGAAGGCGATCAGGGACCCATCCGGCGAAAAGGCCGGGCTCGATTCGACGCCGACGTCCGAGGTCAGGCGCCGGACGTTCTTACCGTCGAGGTCGGCCGTCCAGAGATCGTTGGCGTAGACAAAAGCGACCATGTTGGCGCTGACCGCGGGCTGGGTCAGGAATTTCGTGTCCTTCGTGTTCACGGCCCAAACGGGACCGGACCAGCAAAGAACGAGGATCAGACACAGGACGACCCAAGACGCTTTTCTCATTTTTTTCCTCCCCGGAATCATGTGTTTTTTCGGGACACCCATGATAAGTACGGAACTATACCACAGGACGAATCCCGACAACAGGTCTCTCTTAAGTCCTCGTTTTGAGCCCTGAAAACACGGACTTAAGGCCAAAAAGCGCCAGGCCTTTTGGGGTAACGAGCTGTCTATCAATGAGTTGGTTTGGTCCGACCCCAATAAAACTATAGGGGATTTCTTAGGTCCTCGTTTTCGAGTTGTCTGTCGGCGAAAAACCTTGCCGGGGCGGAAGTTTTTCAGTATGATGCCGGAAACGCCATGGCCGCGGTCCCCAAGGATTTTTACGAAGTCCAGAAAAGCCAGCGGGCCAAGAGCCTCTCCCTCTTTTTCGCCGTCATCGCCTTCTACGTCGTCGCGCTCGGAGCCATCGCCCTGGCCCTCGTCCTGAGCTTCGGCCTCCTTTTAGCGCGGGGGACGTTCGGGACGCCGCATTTCTGGGTCCGCTTTATGATTTTCGACCTGGCCGCCGCGACGGTCGTGGCCGTCCTTCATTTTCTGGACGCCAAGCGCAACGGACCCCGATACATCCTCAAGCGGCTTCAGGCTGCGATCCCCGATCCCGCCGACCGTTATCATAAGCAATTCCTCGACACGCTCGACGGGATCCGCATCGCCGCCGGCCTCCCCCGCGTCAACGGGTATGTGCTGCCCTCGTTCGCCATCAATTCCCTGGCCCTGATCGAAGGCGACGGCACCCCCGCCGTCGCCGTCACGGAGGGCCTCCTGGCCGACGGGACGCGCGACGAGCTCGAAGCCGTGGCCGCCCATGAGCTCGCGCACATCGCCCGGGGCGACGCCTTCTACCTGACCCTTGTCTGTTCCCTGGCCAACGTCTTCGAAAGGCTTCAGGAAGCCCTGGAACCGGAGCGGGAGGATTTCGCGGGACCCGGGGCCGAGCGGAGCGGGCGCGTCCAAGCGAGAAGGGCGCCCTTCCTCTTTTATTTCGCGCTCGACCTCTCCGCGCTCGCCATGCATCTCCTGAGCATGCTGGTGAGCCGCGAACGGGAGCTCCTGGCCGACGCGGCCGCCGTCGAGCTCTGCCGGGCGCCGGAGTCCCTGGCCCGGGCCATCTACAAGGCCCAGGTGAAGAACTCGTTCATCGGGGATTTTTCCCTCACGTATACACCCCTCTTCATCGTCCCTCCCGGCGCGAAGGATGTGCCGGATACGCTGGCCGGGAGGATTTTTAACTCCCACCCGCCGTTCATGAAACGGCTGGGGATCCTGGCGGCCATGGCGCACAGAACCCCGGCCGAGGTCATCGGCGAGGTTCGCCAAAGCGTGAACCTCCGGGAGCAGGCCCGCGGGGTCATCCATTCCTTTGAGGAAATCAAGAAAGGCCAACTCGAGCTCTTCCCGGGGTGCGGGGAATTGATATCTCCGGACGGGCCTGCGCCCGCCGCGGCAAGCGCAGGGGCGGCGGGCGGGCCCCCCTCCCCCGAGGCCTCATTCCTCCCCCCCGACGAAGCCCGCATCTGGCTCCTCGCAACCGGACAGGCCGGAAGATGGGAAGGCCCCTTGACCATGGGCGAGCTCGTCTGCCTCCCGAGGTTTTCGGCGTCGATGCTCGTCAAGAACACGCAGGAAGGAATCGAAGCCGGAGCCCGGGAATTCCCCCAGGTGCGGGTCGCCCTCAGGAATCTGGCCAGGAAAAAGCCGCTTGTCCCCGGGCGCCAGAATCTCTGCCCGCGTTGCCGGCTTCCCCTCGCCGAAGCGTATTATGAAGGCGTCGCCATCCGGATTTGCCGGCGATGCACGGGGAAACTCGTGGACGCGGCCGGAGTCGAGAGGATCATCGCCCGCCGTGAGGTCGCATTCTCCGGCGACCTCGCCGCCAAGGCCCGGGCGTTCGAAGAGAACGTCCTCGCCGATCCCGCGAAGAGGCGGAAGATCAACGCCTCGGTGACCGGAGAGGTCCCCTGCCCGGCCTGCGGCTACAGGATGGCGCCCCGACCCTACAATTATCAGTATTTCGTGCCGGTGGATAAGTGTCTGTCGTGCTCAAAGATCTGGTTCGACTCCGACGAACTCGAGATCCTTCAGGCGCTCATCGAAGAGCACACCCCCTGCCCTAAGGAAGCGTAGACGCGGGGTTCCCGCCCGCTTATTCGAAGACCTTTTCCAGGGCCTGGTATTTCGCGTGGACCTTGACGACGGCTTGCTCCAGCGCGGCGGCGTCGCCGCTCTTGGCGAGGCCTTCGAGCGCGGCGGTCGCCTCGACGAGACTCGCCGCGGCAGTCTTGAACATCCCGGTCTTGGCCTCGAGCCGCTTCGGGAGCTGGACCTTGGCCACGGCGTCGGCCAGGGCCTTCATCGCGGGGGCGGCCTTCCGGACGTCGTCCCATTTTTTGTCCGGCAGGTACCGGTGATAAACCACGTACAGTTCCTTATGGAAGGCGTCCATTTCGGGGAGGACCGGCCGGATGGCCCTCACGAGCGTCTCGTACCTCATGTGGAGAGCCTCGGCGGCATTGAGCAGGGCCTGGCCATCGGCTCCCTTGGCCGCCGTGTTATAGGCGTCGACGGCCTGCTTGAGTTTGTCCACACCCGCCGTCCACGCGGCTTCCTTTTCCCGGAGGATACCCGGAAGCTTGGCCGCGTAGATCTTCGCCGCCAGCTCGTTGATCCGGGGGACATAGCCCTTCAGGGCGGCGATGTCCTTCTCGGGGTATGCCGTGTGCCAGATCGGATAGATGATTTCATGAAAGGCTTCGAGCTCGGGCACGGAACTCGAGGTCTCCTGGGCCGCGGCCTTCTCCTGCGCCAGGATGCCACCCGCGGCCAGGGCTAGGAAAATAGAGATGATTGCGCACAAACGTTTCATCATGATGATAACCTCCCTAGATAATGATTTAGATCTTGAAGGCGCCCGTATCTAGCCATTCCTTCTTGAGGACCGACCAGAAATCCTCGGCCAGTCCGCGGAGGACGTATTCGTAGGGCAGCCACCCGTAGCCTTTCTCCCCCCAACCGGACCCCCAGGAGTTTCGGATGAGCAAAGCGCCCTTGGTCGGCCGGCCGCCGGCCTCGTTCTGGATGGTCATTTTGTCGTCGTAACCCAGAGCGACCACGGCATGGCCGCCTTCAATCTTCTCGCGGGCGGAGGGATAGGGGATCCGACCCGTAGCCGCGGCCTGCTCGATCGAGCTATACACAGTGAACCCGAACATGGCCGGGTGCCCGGCCGCCAGGTAGGTTTTGAGGCGCTCCAGGACCTGGGGCCGTGCGCTCCCGGGCATGTCGTGGCGATAGTATTTGACGGTCCTGTAGCTCTGCGCGAACGCGTAACAAAAGGCCGGCGGCTCCTTGTCGAACTCTCCCTCATCGTCCGTGTAGGGCCAATACTGCTCGGGAGGGACCCCGAAGAGGACCATGGCCCCTATGGTCAGTCTCAGATAGGCGCCGGTGTCGCCCTTCATCTTCATCAAATTGCGGGTGACCTTATAAAGGAACAGGCGCGAAGCGTCGATGTGCCGTCCGAACGATTTTCTCTCGTAATACTCGATGACCCCGGCGCCGGCCTGGGCGGTGCACGACCCGAGCGACCCTTGGTCCTCGACCTCCGAAGCCCATTCCCTGAGGTCCACCGCGGCCGGTGAGCCGGCGCGATCTTTCCGCGAGGCGCGTGGCGTGCCCGTCGCCGGTGAGCCCGCCTGTCCGAGGATTTCCCTGACCTCTTTCGTGTTTTCGGAATAGTCCCGGAAGTCGGGGAAATCCGGGATCCAGCCGAAACCTTTCCTGTCCGATACGGTCATGTGTCATGCCCTCCCTTCACGTCGGCTGAAGCTCCACAGACTGGCGTCCGTAGAATCCAGCGAACGGGATCGGAACCCATTTTATACAAAAAGAAGGGGACCGATCAAGCCACGAAAAGCGGATGATGAGCCCTCCTCGCACCCCGGGGGGGAATATCCTCCACGAAATCACCCCAAGGGGTGATTGACCGGTCCTGGGGGTGATGAAAAATAGGTAGCGAAAGGAACAATTGGAGCCTGAGAGACCCGAGAAATGGGCATGAAGAAGATTCTTGTCATCGATTATGACCAGGCCTCCCTGGCCGCCCTGCGCAAGACCCTGATCCAGGAGGGGTTCGACGTGACGGTGGCGGGCGACGGCCAGGCCGGTTGGGAGAAATTCCAGAGCGAAAAGCCGGACCTCGTGCTCATGGAGGCCATGCTGTCCAAGATCCATGGGTTCGAGCTCTGTGACCGGATCACCAAGGACCCGGTCCGGAAGGTGCCCGTGTTCATCATGACCGGCGTTTATAAAGACCGCGTCTACAGGACGGAGGCCCTCCGGACGTACGGGGCGTCCGAGTATTTCGAAAAACCCCTCGACATGCTCAAGTTCGTCGCGTCGATCCACGCGGTCCTGACGGTGCCCGACATCAAGCCCGGTCCCGAGGTCAAGCCGGGAAACGGGGAACCGGTTGAAGGCCCCGGGCCGGTGCCCGTGGTCAAGCCCCTCAAGGAAGAGCCGCGCCGCGTCGAACCTCAGCCCGAGGTCAGGCCCGCGCGAGAAGACTCGCCCCGGACGAGACCCGCTCCGGGCCACAGGCCGGCCATGGAAGAGGGCCTGAGCCTCGAAAGCGTCCTCAACGTCAGGCCGGCCAAGGAAGAGTATCGCCGGCCGGAGCCTGGCCATGATATCAGGCCCGCGTCGACCATGATCCCCAAGGTCAAACGCGGGCAGGACGGCAAGTTCGTCCTGGGCGACGATCTCCAGCTCGAAAGCCTGCTCAACATCGCACCCACAAAAGACGACTCCCGCCGGCCCGAACCGCTGAAAGGCGGGAGGCCCGGCCATAGCGTGTCGAACGGACTCGACGAGAGGCCGCACGATCATACGGAGAAAGACCAGCAGGCGGAGGACATCGATAAGCTCCTGAAGACCACGCTGTCCGATTTCGGGCTCGAATCCGAAAAGAAGAAGACGGCCAGAGCCGTGCCGCATCCTGTCCCGGCTCCCCAGCCGCCGCCGGACAAGCCGAAAGCGGTTGCCCCGGCGCCGGCCCCCGCTCATCAAAAACCCAGGCCGTTCGGGACGTCGGTCCCGCCGGCCGCGCCGGAGGAAAAGCCGAAAGCGGCCACTCCACCCCCCCTGCCCGCGGCCGTCGCTGAAAAGCCGAAGTCCCCGCAGGCCCAGCCTCAGTCCCGTCCGAAGGCCATGTCCCAGCCCGTCCAGCCGGCCCCCGCACCGCCCAAGCCAAAAGCGCAACCGAAGCCCGAGCCGAATGTGCCGGAGGAAGAGGCCGCCCCGAAAGAATCTCCGCTGGCCCACGAATCGCGCACGGCGGCCGAGGCCCGGATGTTCAAGGACATCTACGAGGTTGAAAAGAAAAAATCTCCCGCGCCGTTCATCGCCGTCGGCGCCGGGCTCGTCATCGTGGCCGTGGTGGGCTACTTCATTCTCAGGCCCAAACCCGTCAGCAACCCGGCCGGCAATATGCCGAAGAATCCGGCGCGGGTAATCCCGTCGGCCGCTTCCGACAACACCCCGGACGCGTCGCTGCCTTCTCTCTCCGAAGAAAAGCTCAAGGCCGTGAACCCCAAAGCCAAGACCGGCGCGCAGGCCGTCCAGAATCATCCGGCCGACCCCCTGCCTACGGCTGAAGACGCCATCGTTCCGTCTCGGAGCTTGGATATTTCCCGCCTGGCAATCCCCGGGGCCGCCGGCGACAAACCCGGCGCGAAGCCCGTGGACGCAAAACAGGCCGATGCCAAAGCGCCCGAAACCAAAACCGGCGACGCAAAGTCCGCCGAATCACTGGCCGGCCAGGTGCAGGGCCAGCCGCCCGTCAGGACGGAGGCTGCACCGCCCCAGGGCTCGACCGGAACCGGCGACGACGCCGCGGGCCAGCCGGCCGCGGCCGCAAGGGCCAATCCCGGGGATCTCGTCGACCTCGCCGCGGCCGATGAACAGCCCAAGGTCCAAAAGTCCGTCGATCCGTTGTATCCGGCCCAGGCCAGCCGCTTCGGCAAGGAAGGCTCGGTCACAGTTAACGCTCTGATCGACGAAACAGGGAGCGTCATCAATACCGGAATCCTCAAAGGGCTCAAGGACGACATGGGCCTCGAGAAAGCCGCCGCGGACGCGGTCAGGAAGTGGAAGTTCCAGCCGGCCAAAAAGGACGGCGTGAACGTTAAAGTCTGGAAGCCTGTCGTCGTCATATTCAAGGCGAACCGGTCCAGGCAGAATTGAGTCCCATGACTAAGAAAAGTGTATATCAACAAAAGGAGTCAGCTATGGGTCTGAGCAAGGATCAAGAGGAACTCTATAAGAGGACGATGGACGAGGTCAGACGGCAGCTCGACAACCTCGACGACGAAGTCGAGAAGGAGCTCCAGAAGGTCCGGAGGCGGCTGGCCGAGCTTCAGGAATCCAAGAAATCCCTGAAGATGGTCTACGAGGGAACGGCCAAGCTCCTGGGCATCGAGGTCGAGTCCGAGGAAGAAGAGGCCGGCGACCAGACGTCGGCCTCGGCCAAGATGTAAGAGGGCCGTCCCGGTCGAGCCGGATAACCCCTCATGTCTCTGCCCGCCTGATACATCCCCGCCCGCCATTCCCGTCTACCCGCACGTTGACTCCAGCGTAGGGTTTTGCTATAAACTGGGGACACCATGTTCATCGTCCTGGGCCTTGCGATCGGATTCGTGGCCGCAATCCCTCTCGGGCCGGTCAACGTCTTCGTCGTCTCCCAGACCCTGAAGCGCGACCATTTCCACGGCATCCTCGCCGGGATCACGACGGCCGTCCTTGACCTCGTCTACTGTCTCGTCACCCTGATGGGTTTTTTCCTGATCAAGATCAGCCTCAGCCCGTCGGTCATGCCCATCATGAAGGCCGTGGCTGGCGTCGTCGTCCTCATCATCAGCTACAAGCTCGTGAGGGACTCGAAGACCTTCACCCTTCCCCAGGATGGCGATAAGGTCCCGTCCGCGCCGCACCGGCCCATCCTGGGCGTCATCCTCCTCTACGTGACCAATCCTTCTCTGTACATCTTCTGGTTCGCCGTGGCGGGGACCATGACCGGCCACGACCTCGTCCACAACACCGGCTGGACGCCCGTTGCCTTTGCGGCGGCCTGCGGGCTGGGCTCGCTCGCCTGGTATCTCCTGCTCGTCCGGTTCGTGTCCCAGCGGCAGTTCAAAATCCGCCCCCGGACCTTCCGGAAAATCCTGTTTTACCTGGGGCTGGCCCTGGCCGCGTTCGGCGTCTATACGATCGCGACAATCTTTTTCTGATCACCCATGACCAAACGCGAGCGGGTCGAACGGACCTATGCTCTCGGGGTCCCGGACCGTCCCCCGTTCGTCCCCGCCGTTTATGAACACAAGGCGGCCCTCATCGGCCGAACGCCGTCGCGTGTTTGCCGCGACGGGGGCCTCCTCCACGAGGCCCTGCTCCGGGAGCTCGACGTCTATGACCCTGATATGCTGGTCGTCGGGGTGGACGTGTACAATGTCGAGGCCGAGGCGCTCGGCTGCCGAGTGAGCTATTTCGATGATTCGAACGACGTCCCCGCCGTCACCGGCCCCCTTCTCGGGTCTTCCGGCGCCCTGGGCAAGCTCGGGATCCCCGACCCTGAGGAGGACGGGCGGATGCCGCTCTTTCTCGCGGCGGCCCGTCGCCTTCAGAAGGAATTCGGGGCGGCCATGATCATCCGCGGAGCCCTGACCGGACCGTTCTCGCTGGCCGGCGCCTTGATGGGGACGGAAAAATTGTTACTGGCGACGGCGGACGACCCTTCATTCGTCAGGCGGCTGCTCGATTTCTGCGGGAGGGTGACCGCGGCCTACGGCCGGGCTTTCCTGACCGGCGGGGCCGGGGTCATCCTCTTCGATTCCAAGGCCTCGCCGGGGGCGGCGTCCCCGCGGGTCTTTCGTGAATTCGTGCTGCCCGTTTACCGCGACCTGGTCATGCCCGCTCTCGCTGAGGCGGGCGCCGGCTATCGCCCGCTAATCATCGGCGGCGACACCACATCCATCCTCGAAGACCTGCTCCGGACAGGCGCGACCCAGCTTCTCTGCGACGCCGGTTCCGACCTCGAGGCTTTCAAGAGGAGATGCCGGGAGGAGCGCCTGGCGTTCCGGGCCAGCGTGGACGCCCGGCTTGTCCACCGGGGAAGCCCCACGGAAATCCGGGCCGAGGCTCTCCGGATTCTCGGCGCGACCCGGGGCCAGCCGGGCCTCCTGTTCGGCTGCGGCGTCGTTGCCTACGATACTCCCCCCGCGAATGTCCTGGCGCTCCGCTCGGCCCTCGAGGAATTTTCGGGCGAGCGATTAGCCTAATTCGGTAATTAGTTGACTGTCACCGAATTAGGACGGAAAGACGGTGATCCCACGGGCGACGGCGCGGCCGTGAAGGCGCACCAAGCGCGATGCGCTTTCCGCGGAAACCGCAGCCGTGGTCCCGACACCGGCACAGCAGGCCGCCCCGCAGGCCGAAGCGTAAACCAGGATGTCTTTCCAGTCCTCGAGAGTCAGCTCCTCCGGCGCGGTGCCCGCAGCCAGGGCCCGATAAAGCCGGAGAATCAGGCCCGCTGAAAACGCGTCCCCGGCTCCTGTCGGATCCTTGACTTTGGCGGGAAAGGCGGGAACGCGGACGACCGCGCCGGGAATCGCGGCCAGTGCTCCCCTGTCCCCCATCGTAAGGAAGACGCGGCCCGCGCCGTAGCGCAGGATTTTCTTTAGGGCCCGGCGCGAATCGCATTCCCCGGTGAGGTCCGCGGCCTCATCGGAATTACAGTGGAAGAAGTCGGTCCAGGGAAGCGCCCGTCGCAGGAAGTCCCACGACTGCCGGTAAGGACTGACGACGTCCACAAAGGTCCGGGCGCCGACCCGCCTGGCTTTTTTCAGGACGGCCGCAAGCCGGACGTCCATCCGGTTGAGGAGACCCGTGCCGCCGACGTAGTATAAAAGGGGCCGGTGTTTGTCGAGAAGGGCAAGAACGGGGTCCGCCGGCATGACAATGTTGGCCCCGGGGTCGGCGTGATACCTGCGGTCTTCTCCCCGGGCCACCAGGATCAGGTCGAGGGACGTCGGCGCTTTGTCCGTCAGGATGGGTTCGGCGAGCACGCCTTTGGCTTTCAGGCTGTCCACGAGAAACCGGCCGAACATGTCACGGCCGGCCGGAAAGACGGCCCGGAGGCGGGACTTGGGGAATCCGAGCTGGACGAGGTCCACCGATACGTTGCAGGCGTGGCCTCCGAGCGAAAACCGGACGGAGCCGAAGACGAGTTCCCCCGGGCGCGCCACATGAGGCAGGCCGCTCGCGATCAGATCGACGACCGCGATGCCGCTGACGAGGATCATCCGACCCCTCCCCGACCCATGTCAGGTATCAGGCAAAGTGGATTTTGAGCTGTTCGACCCTCTCCGCGATGTCGATGCGGCCCCGGCAGCTGGCCTGGCACGATGCGCAGGAGACGCATCGGTCAAGGCCTCGGCCGGCGGGCAGGCTTTCGAGCGTGTCCCTGGCCTGGGAGACGTTCGGGTAGCGGAGATACATATGGGCCCTCATCAGGGTCCGGGTATCCACGCCGGCGGGGCACGTCTCCAGGCACCCGCCGCACCGGACGCAAGCGGCCATGGCCAGCTTGATGTTCCTGTCCGAGAGAAACTTCTTTTCTCCGGCGGTCAGAGTCAGGTCGCGTCCGGCGGCGACGTCTTCCTCGAGCTCACTATAGGTCGTGAAGCCGGGAACGGCGCTGGGAATGAACTCGTGCCGGAGAACCCACTTGAGGACCGCGGTCTGAAGGATGGACCCGCTGTAAAGGGTCTGTTGGTCCGAGGGGATCATGTCCCGATACCAGGACTGCATGCACTGGGTTTTCATGGCGATGAGGCCGATGCCATTGGCCGAAGCGGCTTCGAGCGAGCGGCGAAGCGAGGCGTTTCCGGCAAGGGCGTAGTTGAACGCCACGAGAACGACCTCGTAGAACCCGCCGCGGACCGCCTCGTCGAGGCACGGCCCCATGTTCTGGTGGGTGGAGAAGCCGACGAAACGGACTTTCTTCTGGGCTTTGAGTTCCGCCAGGGCGTCTTCAAAGCCCTTCCGCTTGAGGTCCTCGACCTGGCTGACGTCGTGGATGTAGAGCATGTCGACGTAATCCGTTTTCAGCCGCCGGAGACTGCCCTCGAAGATCTTGATGAAAGCGGCCTTGAGCTCGGCGGGGGGCAGGGATTCGCGCTTGTCGGGCGGAATGGCGACTTTGGTGGCAATGACGACTTTGTCGCGGGCTTTGAGCTCTTCGAGCACCCGGCCGATCATCTCTTCATTTTTTCCCCGCATATAGCCGGCGGCGGTATCAAAATGGCGGATGCCGATCTCGTACGCCCGCCGGACGAGTTCGGGATTGTCGGCGTTCATCACTCCCATGTTGACGATGGGCAGTGTGATCCCCGTTTTCCCGAGGGGTCTCATGATGAGAGGCTTGACAGGGGCCGCGGAGATCGTCGCTTGGGCGGCCAAGCCGCCCGGACGGGCGATCCGTCCCAGGACCGCGGCCGCGCCCGCACCGGCCAGGGCCTTGGAAAAGAATTCTCTCCGGTCGAGCGTTTTTCTGGAAACCGCCATGATGTCATTTCTCCTATCGGACTATTCTATCCAAAACCGGCCGGACTTCCAAAACTTTAGTCGCGGCGTCGGCACAGAGCTTCTCCGGAGAAGGCGTGAACTTTTAGGGGACGCGGGGCGTATAATAGGGTGGACGGAGAAATGACAATGACCAAGTTCTTTCTATGGCTGATCATCCTGATCTTCTGCTGGCCGCTGGCGCTCGTCGCCCTCGTGCTCTATCCGATCGTCTGGCTTTTCCTTCTCCCCTTCCGGCTGCTTGGGCTGACAGTCACGGCCGTTTTCGAGTTGCTCAAGGCCATCATCATGCTTCCCGCCAGGATCCTCCGCGGGCCCTCCCGGGCCTAAGAGGCGGTCAAATCTTCATTCTGCCACTTTCGTCCGCCTTTGCGCCGCGCCGGTCCTAATCATTTCCAATTACCGGCAGTGCGTAGATTTGACCCCGTCCGGGTGTGTATAATAAGCCTCTCGATGGAAGTCAAAGAACACTTCTACGCGGACGATCCTGCCAAGGGCCCCGCTGACGCGCGCACAACGCTCCCCGGTGTCGAGTACTTTTTCCTCGGGAACGGTCTGATTCAGGCGGCGGTCCAGGTTTGCGGAGCTCCAGGCACGACCGCGGCCGGCCTCCTCATCATGGACCCCGACCATTTGGGCCCCAAGCGCCGGGCGCTGTCATTCGACCGTGTCTCCGGCCTGGAGCGGACGCAGATGACGATCCGCCGGGGCCGCGCGGTTCATAACCCAGGCGGGAAATCCGTCCGGGCCCGCTGGCTCCCCAACGCCTCCGTCCCGACGGTCGAAGTCGTCTGGCAGAGCGGCGGGTTCCGGGTCAGCGAGCATTTCTTCTGCCCCGACCGCAAAACGCCCCGCCTCATCAGGCAGGTTACCGTGGCTCATCTCGGACCCGGGAGGACGAGCGTGCGCGTGAGAACGGGCCTCAAAAACCGAAGCGCTGAAAAAACCCTGACCTTCCAAGGGAAAGAAAAAGCGTCGGTGGTCTTCGGATACCGGATCCTCCGGCTCGGCGGCGCGCCGTCCGTCATGTTGACGTCGGGGGCACGCCCGGGGATCGACGCGCGAGAAGCGGGATACTGGGCGGAAACCGCAGCCGGCCGTTTCTCCGATCCCCTCCTCGACCGGTTTTTCCGGGCGGCGAAGTTCGGACTCCGGGCCGCGGTCTCCAAGTCCGGGACGCTCGACGGCGGGATCTGGCAATACAACCTCGAGTGGGTCAGGGACCAGGCGTTCATCGCCATGGCCCTGGCCATGTCCGGCCAGTTCGGCGCCGCCCGGACCATTCTCGACCGGCTCTTGAGGAAGTTCGTCAGCAAGGAAGGGGCGACCCTGGATTCGAGCCGGCTCAGGTCGTGGCAGGAGAGCGAATTCGACCAGAACGGCGTGCTGCTCTGCGCCCTCGAAACTTACGTCAATTGGACCGGAGACACGAGCCTCCTCCTCAGATACCGGTCGAAGATCGTCAAGGCCGCCCAATTTCCGCTCAGAAAGGCCTTTCGCCACCGGGAATCGGGGCTGCTTTCGAACCGGCGCGAATTCTGGGAAAGGCACGGCGCCCACGGCATCCGCGACGGGATGGAACTCGCGCACCAGCTCTTCGTCTCGATGGGCCTCGATGCGGCCGGCCGGCTGGCGCGGCGGATGGGAGACGCCCGGCATGCCCGCTCGTGGCCGGCGGCTGCGCAGCGCCTCAAAAAAGCTATGCTCGGCCCGGGGCGCTTCTCGCTCGTCGAAAACGGCCGGCTCATCAAAAGGCGCGATACCACGGGCGCCGTCCAATCTGAAATCAAACCCCTGCCCGGATCGCTCCTGCCCGCGGAAGCGCCGCTGTTCGCCAAGGGCCGGCATTTCCTCAATCCCGACACGTCGGCGGCCCTGCCCATCGCCTGGGAATTCATCGATCCCTCCGGCCCGGTCTCGCGCCGGACCCTGGCCTCGCTCGAGACCCTATGGAATCAGCGCTGGACGGGTGGCGGCTACGGCCGTTATCACGTCACCTCGGAACCCGACTCCCCCGGACCGTGGCCGTTCGCTTCGCTATTCATCGCCCGCGCCCATTTCGAAGCGGGGAACGACCGCAAGGTCCGCCGCGTCCTCGATTGGCTCGGCCGCGGCCCCGGGTCGAGCGCCGGAACCTGGTTCGAGTTCTACGGCCCGCGGCCCGTGCCCCCCTATCCCCAGGTCGGAGTCGTGCCCTGGGTCTGGGCCGAGATGCTCTTCCTCTTCATCCACCACATGCTGGGCGTCCGGCCTGGGGTAAAATCCCTCCGTCTCCGCCCGCGGCTGCTCATAGGACTTCCATCCATGGACGCCTCCCTCAAGCTTCGTCGCGGCCGCCTCAACCTCTCCGTCCGCCGCCTCCGGCCCGGCGAAAAGCCCGGCTACCGAATCAACGGCAAATCCCGGCCATTCCGAAAAGCCGGAATCGACGTCCCGTTCCCAGAAAAAGGCCGGACTCTGAAAGTCGAGGCGATCCTGCCAAGTAAAGGAGGCTGACGATGGCCCGGACAAAAATCCACCTGGTTTCGAACGCCCATCTCGACCCGGTCTGGCTCTGGGAATGGGAGGAGGGCGCCGGCGAGGCGCTCTCGACCTTCCGCCAGGCGGCCGAGTTTTGCGAGACCACCAAGGGCTATATCTTCTGCCACAACGAAGCCGTTCTCTACCAGTGGGTCGAGGAATACGAGCCGGCGCTCTTCAGGAGAGTCCAAAAGCTCGTCCGCGCCGGCAAGTGGCACGTCATGGGCGGTTGGTACCTCCAGCCCGACTGCAACATGCCGAGCGGCGAGTCCTTCGTCCGCCAGATCCTGCTCGGAAAGACGTATTTTCGCGAGAAACTTGGCGTCGAACCCAAAACGGCCGTCAACCTCGACCCATTCGGGCACACCCGGGGCCTCGTCCAGATCCTGGCCAAGAGCGGGTACAAAGCCTATCTCTGCTGCCGACCGAGCGATGAATGGTGCGCGTTGCCCGGCGACGAGTTCATCTGGACCGGCTGCGACGGATCCGAGGTCCTCGTCGACCGGGCTTCGGCCCATTATTGTTCGATCGGCGGCAAGGAGCGGGAGCGCCTCGAGGAGTGGCTCTCGAAACACCCGGGGAAGGACCTCGTCATCCATCTCTGGGGCATTGGTAACCACGGCGGAGGCCCTTCCCGTAAGGACCTCCAGGACCTTGATAACCTCAAGGCCGAGCGTCCGGACCTCGAGATCATCCACTCGACGCCGGACGCTTATTTCGAGGAACTCGCGGCCAGACGGGCCTCACTGCCGAAGTGGAGCAGGGACATCAATCCTTGGGCCGTGGGGTGCTATACCTCCATGACCCGGGTCAAACAGGGCCACCGCCGGCTCGAAAACGAGCTCTATTCAGCCGAAAAGATGATCACGGCCGCCTGGGCCCAGGGACTGATGCGCTACCCCCAGGGCGAGCTCCGGAAGGCCACAGAGGACCTGGCTTTCACCGAGTTCCACGACGTCCTGCCGGGGTCCGCGATTCCGGCCGGAGAGGAAGCCGCCGTGCGCCAGATTAGCCATGGCCTGGAGATCCTGGCCCGCCTGAAGGCCAGGGCCTTTTTTGCCTTGACGTCGGGCGAGCCCAAGGCCGCGGCCGGCGAGCTGGCGATCTTCGTCTACAATCCGCATCCTTTCCCGGTCAGGGCCATCATCGAATGCGAGTTCGAACCGCGGGAACCGAACTACGCCAAGGCCGCGTTCTGGAACCCGCGGCTTTCGGCAAAAGGCCGGGACGTCGCCTCCCAGGTCGAAAAAGAGGCGAGCAACCTGAGCCTCGAATGGCGGAAGCGCGTCGTCTTCGAGGCCGAACTCGAGCCCGCGCGGATGAACAGGTTCGATTGCCGGCTCGAGCCGGTCTCCCGGAAACCGGAACCGGCCGTGGGCGAGTCGGAAGGTTTTGTCACCGTCCACACGGAGGACCTCGTCGCGGCCGTCAACACGAGGACGGGGCTTCTCGATCAATACCAGGTCCACGGCGTCGATTATCTGAAAAGCGGGTCTTGCCTGCCGCTGGTCATCCTGGACAACGCCGACCCCTGGGGGATGAAGGTCCGGAGTTTCCGTAACCTGGCCGGGCATTTCCGCCTGGCGACGCCCGAAGAAGCGTCGGCTTTCTCCGGGCTGGCGGGCCGGGCCCTGGCCCCGGTCCGGGTCGTCGAGGATGGCCCGATCCGGACGGTCGTCGAAGCCATCCTGGCCTTCGAAAGATCCGTGATCGCCCTCAGTTATAAAATCCCGAAAAAGGGAACCGAAGTCGAGGTCGAAGTCCGCGTTTTCTGGGCCGAGAAAGACCGGATGCTCAAAATCTCCCTGCCCTCCGCGCTCCGCACGCCGCGCTTCATAGGCCAGGTCGCCTTCGGGGCGGACGCGCTTCCAGCGAACGGCGACGAGGCCGTGGCCCAGAAATGGGTGGCCCTGGTCTCGGACGAGGAGGACGCGGCGCTCACGGTCGTCAACGATTGCGTTTACGGCTCGGATTGCCGCGACGGCGAGATGAGGATATCGCTTCTCCGGTCGCCCGCTTATTCCGCAGACACCTGGGAGGACAAGCTGGTCGTCGCCCAGGACCGGTTCATCCCCAGGCAGGACCAGGGCGAGCGCGCGTTCCATCTTTGGATCAACGGCGGTCCCTTGGAGGACCGGATGGAAAGAATCGGCAGGGAGGCTTCGGCCAGGAACGAGAAACCCTATGTCCTCCCCTTCTGCCCGCCCGGTGCAGGCCAAAAGACGAAAGCCGGCCTCGTTGTGGACGGCCCCGCCGTCGAGCTCTCGGCGTTCAAGAAGGCCGAGGATGGGAACGGCCTCATCGTCCGCCTGTTCGAGCCGACGGGGAAATCCAGGGCTGTAACCCTCGGTCTGCCTGCCTTCGGCGTCAGGAAGAAAGTCCGCCTCGGGGGATTCGAGGTCAAGACGCTTCGTTTCAGCCCGCGTTCCAAAACGTGGGCGGAGACGGATCTCATGGAAAGGCGGCTGAAGAACAAGTGACCGCCAAGGAACGCGTCCTCGCGGCCCTCGAGGGCCGGATTCCAGACCGGGTCCCCTACGGGGAGTTCGCCGTCGATTTCGACACGGTCGGGAGAATCATTGGCCGCGAGACTTATCTCAGGGCCAAGGCGAAATCTCAGATCGCTTTCTGGGAAGGCCGCCATGAGGAGGTCGCGGAAAGCTGGCGAAAGGATCACATCGAGCTCCATCGCCGGCTGGAACTGGATATCGTCACCTTCCCCATGGCCACATGGGAAATGCCGCCCGAAACGGACGACCCGCCTCCGCGCCGCGTCGACCCGACGACCTGGGAGGACAAGTACGGCCGGGTCTTCAAGCTCTCGGAGATCACCCACGATATCACGTGCGTCCGGGATCCGGTGAGAGACGCTAAGATCTTCACCGCGACGGAATTCCTGAGCGAGCCGGACCCGCCGCGACGCGACGAGCGGTCCTGGAAGATCCTGGACGCCGTCATCCGCGAATTCAAAGCCCAGAAATTCATCTGCGGGCCGTCGGGCGGTTCCATCGGGATCGTTTTCCTCGGCGGCATGGAACGGGGCCTGCTCGAGATCGGCGAAAACCCGGACGTCGTCCGGGCGGCCACGGCGTTCCTCGTCAAGCGGCAGAACCTGGCCGACACAGTCCTCATCCACCCGGACTCGGACGCCGTGCTGTGGGCCGAGGACCTCGGTTACGGCAAGGGGCCGCTCATCAGCCCGGCCGCGTTCCGCGACCTCTTCCTCGAGGCCAACAAGGCCCGGGCCCGGAACGTTAAACAGAAATACGGCAAGAAAATCCTCAAGCACTGCTGCGGGAACATCAACGCCCTGATGGATGATTTCGTCGAGATCGGCTATGACGCCTACCAGTCCATCCAGCCAACGGCAGGCATGGACATCTGTGCCCTGAAGAAAAAGTACGGTCAAAAAATCTCGCTCTGGGGCGGTGTCGCCGTCGAGAACCTCGTCGGCGGGACGCCCGAGGACGTCCGGCGCGACGTACGGCGGTCGATGGCGTGCGCCAAGCCGGGCGGGCGGTTCATCCTCGGCTCGAGCCACAGCGTGGCCGTGGGCACGAAGTACGAGAATTACATGGCCATGCTGGACGAGTTCCGCAAACTGTGCAAGTATTGAGCCGCGAGAAACGCATGGTCAAGGCGCCCGTTTCGCTCGTCCTGGCCGGGATCGGCGGCATGGGCGCCGTCTACGTCCGGGAACTCCTGGACCACAGGGAGGCCGGCGCGTTCCGGATCGCCGGCGCGGTCGACCCGGAGCCGGAGCGATGCCCCTGGCTCGAGGAGCTCCATTCCATGGGCGTCCCGGTGTTCGCCGCCCTGGACCGTTTTTTCCGGAACCGGACGGCCGAACTCGCCGTCGTCTCCTCCCCCATCCAGCATCACGCCGGGCAGACATGCCTCGCCCTGGCGAAAGGGAGCCATGTCCTCTGCGAGAAGCCCATAGCCGGGACGATCGGGGAAGTCCGGCGGATGATGGAGGTCGAGCGGGATGCGGGACGATGGGTGTCCGTCGGCTACCAGTGGGCGTTCAGCACGGCCGTCCAGGAGCTCAAAAAAGACATCATGGGGGGCCGTTTCGGCGCGGCGAAACGCCTCAAGTGCCTTTATCTATGGCCGAGGGACGAGAAATATTACCGGAGGAACGGCTGGGCGGGCAGGAAGCGGGACGCGCAGGGAGGCTGGATCCTGGACAGCCCGGCCCAGAACGCTATGGCCCACGACCTGCACAACATGTTTTATGTGCTGGGCCGGGAGCGGCACACGAGCGCCGCGCCGGCGGAGGTCGAGGCCGAACTCTACCGGGCCAACCCCGTCGAGAACTTCGACACGGCCGCGATGAGGGCCAGGACGGAAGAGGGCGTCGAGATCCTGCTCTACGCGACTCACGTCTCCCGCCAGGAAAAGGGGCCCGTATTTTCCTACGAGTTCGAGAAAGCGATCGTCCACTGCTCGAGCCGGACGTCCGGCATCTGGGCGGAATTCGCGGACGGGGAGCGGAAAGACTACGGCGTTCCCGATGCCGACGGGATGGTCAAGCTCTGGGACGCGATCCGGAACGTGCGGACCGGAGAACGGCCGGTCTGCGGGCTGGAAGCGGCCTCGAGCCAGACGCTCTGCGTCAACGGAATGCAGGACTCCATGCCGGAGATCCGGGATTTCCCCGAGGCGGCGCGGCGCGTGGCCGGGGAAGAGGGATCCCGGCGGATTTGGGTGGAAGGGCTGGACGAGGCCTTCGAGGCCTGCTACGCCGCGAACGTCCTGCCGTCCGAGCTGGGCATCCCCTGGAGCGCCCGGGGCCGCCTCGTCAAATTGGGGACACAATACCAATTTCCGAATTACGCCGGAGCGGAGGCCCCGAAATGATCGACCGGCGCAACGGTCCGCGCGTGCGGGCCGATAATCTTTCGAAATTAGGAAATTAGTATTGTGTCCCCAATATTGAAAATCGACAAGATCGTTTACCCGGGCCGGAGCATGGCCCTCGACCAGGGGAAAGTCGTGTTCACAGACAGGGGACTTCCCGGGGAGAAGGTAGAGGTCGAGATCCTCAGGGACCGGAAATCCTTCGCCGAGGGCCGGACCCTCCGCGTCGTCGAAAAATCCGCGACCAGGGTCGAGCCGCGTTGCGGACACTACCTGGCCTGCTCCCCTTATCAGGACATGGAATACGGCGCCCAATTGGAGGTCAAGAAAGGGCAGGTCGAAGAGATCTTCGGCCGCGAGTTGAAACTGAAGTTCGATGCCCTGACGATGACGCCGTCTCCTGAAATCTGGGGGTATAGGAACAGAATCCGTCTCCGCGTCCTCTGGGAGGACGGGAAAGCCCGGGCCTATTACCACGAACCCGGCGAGGAAACGGCTTTCCTCCCGGTCGACCGCTGCTTTCTGGTGTCCGACAGGGTCAATGACCTTCTCGCGGAGCTCGTCGGATTTCTCAGCGGCGAAGCGTGGGAAGCCGTATCGGGACTCGAGATCAGGGAGAGCCGGTCGCGCGGCAGACTGCTGGCGGTTTTTCATCTCGAGTCAGCGTCGAGGATCGAGGAGATGGCCGGGAAGCTCCAGGGCCTTCATCACCGATTCCCTCTCTCCGGGATCGTCGGCCTGGTGCGCGACGGGAACAGGATCCGGGAGGTAACGCTCGGCGGGGTCGCTCGGCTCGAGGAGTCCGTCAAGGGGGTCATCTATCGAATCGGCGCCCAATCGTTCTTCCAGGTCAATGTCGGGATCCTGGAAAAGGTCTTCGACGACATGAGCGCGGCCGCCGTCGATTTCGCCGGATCGGGCATCGCCGACCTCTACAGCGGGGTCGGGACCTTCGGGATGTTCCTGGCCAAGGACGCGAGGGAGGTCTTCGGCGTCGAGCCGGACCGGGCCAACATTTCCTTCCTGAAGCGGAACATGAACCTCAACAAGGCCAGCAACTTCAACGTCTGTGAAGGGACGAGCGAAGAATGGCTGCCGTCGCTCCTCGAGCGGGAGATCGGGATCGTCATCCTCGACCCGCCCCGCCGCGGAGTGGACCCCGGGATGCTCCGCGAGCTGGCCGCCCGCCCCGTGCCGCTCGTGCTCTACCTTTCGTGCAATCCGACGACGCTGGCTCGTGATTTGAAGATCCTGCTCCCGGTGTACGAAATCCGGGGGCTCGAAATCTACGATTTCTTCCCCCATACGCCGCACATCGAAGCCCTCGCCGTGCTCTTAAATCGGGGACACAATACCAATTTCCGAATTTAATGGGTGTCTGAGAAATCTGATCCCCTTTGGCCGTTTATCCATTCAGAGCCGGCAAAATCAGGAGCATTTCGAGTATGCCGAGAATCGCCCGCGTCGTCATTCCCGGATGTCCTCATCACGTCATCCAGCGAGGGAACCGGCGTCTGAGGGTATTTTTCTCGGAAGCTGATAAGGCGACCTATCTTACCTTGTTAAAGCGCCAAATTGACAAGCACGGTCTGCGCATCTGGGCGTACTGTCTAATGGACAACCACGTCCACTTGGTTGCTGTGCCGGGCACAAAGGATAGTCTGTCCAAGGCAATCAGCGAAACGCATAGAAAATACACGTCCCTCATAAACATCCGTGAGGATTGGAAAGGATATCTATGGCAAGGCCGTTTTGTATCCTATCCGCTCGATGACGGATATTGTTATTCCGTGATTCGATATATTGAAAGGAATCCAGTCAGGGCGCGCATCGTTTCCAAGGCAGAAGATTATCGATGGTCGAGCGCCCGCTCCCATATCGAAAAGTCCGTCAACCGGCTCCTCTCGCCTTGTCCCCTCGAGCCAACGATCGGGGATTGGCTAGACTATTTGAGACAGATGGACCGCGAGGAAGACATCCAAGTCATCGGCGAGCATGAGCATACGGGGCGCCCCCTGGGGAGTGACGATTTTGTCCGCAAGTTGGAGCAACTGACGGGCCGAACCCTGCTCCCGTTGAAAAAGGGCCGGAAAAAGACTCGAAAATCGGAAATTAGTATTGTGTCCCCAAATTAGCGCTCGCGCCAGACGAGGACCCCGGCCGGCAGGACAGGGTTCGAGCCGAGGACGAAGGTCGAGCCCGGCCGCACCGGCACGACGAAGGCGCTCGACGAATAATTGACCGCGACGAAAAATCCGTCCCGCCATTCCACATAGACGCCGGGGGGATAATTCTCAACCTGGGCCCCGGCCCGCCCGTAGATCGTCCGCAGGACGTCCCGTTCGAGTTTCCCGTCGAGCGTATCAACGCCGATATACGTGACGCTTCCCCGTCCGACCGGTCTTGTTACGACGGCCGGGTTTCCGGCATAGAACTGGTCTGTGTAGGTCGCCATCGTCTCCGTCCCCTGATGCGGAATGAGGACGTCGCCCCAGCGGTTCCATTCATACCCGGAGCCGCCCATGCGCACCCGGCCGCGGCCGTCCGCGGGCAGGCTGTCGAACATCCCGACCTCCGCTCCGATGAGCGGCGCGATCATCCCCGCCCAGGGCGCTTCGGGAAGCTGCCCGTTCTTGTCCTTCTGGCCCGTCCGGCAGGTCAGGATGAGATGCCCGCCGCCCTCCGCGTAACGGCGCCACTTCTCGACCAGGGCCGCGTCGACCAGCTGGTAAGCCGGGACGATGAGGAACGGATATTTGCCGAAGTCGTCATCTTCGCCGATATAGTCTACGGGCGCGCCCAGGGCCTTGGCCGCGGCCATGAGCTTGAACCGATGGTCCCACGTGTCCCAGAGAACGGTCTGCTTGTGGATTTCGAGGTCCCATATCACGTCGTGGCTCCAAAGGATGGCCGTCTTCCTCGCGGCGAGCCTCACGGGAAGGACAACCTTCGGGTCGTAGAGCGCGCGCAGTTTTTTCATCTCGGCCGCGACCAGGGCGTACTCGGCCCCGCCCCTCGAGGGCGTCACGCCGTCCGGACCGACAATACCGGCGTGGTAGAGCTCGCTTCCGTAGCGCGCCTGGCGGTAGCGGTACGTGCAGGCGAACGAGCAGCCGCCTCCAAACGAATGCCAGAGCCACATCCGGACCGCCCCGGGCTGGGGCTGAGGGTTGACCGGGGCCCAGTTGATCTGGCCCGGCTGGAGCTCCATGACCCCCGTGACGCCCGTGATCGAGCGATAAAAGTCCGTGGCGAAGGTGAGCCGATATGGAGAGCCGAGCCGGAATCCGAGGGCACCCAAATTCTTCTCGCCGCGCACGGGGTACATTGTGAACGACATGAAATCGAGCCGCTTCGTGCGCCGGGGGTCGGCGGTATCGGTGATATTGATGTAGTTCGTCGTGACCCACTGCTCCGGCCGGATATGCTGTCTCAGGATATCGCGCTGGAAATCCAGAAACTCGGCCTGCGCATCGGCCGTGAATCTCCGGAAGTCGAGCAGGGCGTGAGGGCTCAAGGCGTCCTCGCCGAACAAACCTTCATTGGGGATAAGGACTTGCTCGAACGAGTCGTATCTCGTGCTCCAGAAGTTGCCGCCCCAAGCCGCGTTCATGGCGTCGATCGCGCCGTACTTCTTTTTCAACCACGCCTGGAACTTGGCCCGCGCCGACGGGCTGTAGTCGGGCGGGGCGCTGGGTTCGTTATCGAGCTGCCAGCCCCAGACGCGCTGATCGTTTCCATAGCGCCGGCCGAGCTCCTCGACGATCCGCTTCGCGTAGCGGACGAAGACGTCGCTGGCCAGGGAGCCGTTGGCCCTTGTTCCATGTTCCCGCCGCCTTCCGTCGCCGCCGACGAGGTAAATCTCGGGGTATTTATCGCCCATCCAGGCGGGCGGGCACGGCGTCGGCGTGCACAGGATGACTTTCAGGCCGGCCTTGGCCGCCAGGTCGATGGCCCTGTCGAGCCAGGCGAATTCGAATTTCCCGTCCGCCGGTTCGAGGAAGCCCCAGGCGAATTCGGCGAAATGTGTGAATTCGAAGCCGAGCTCGGCCATTTTGTGAAAATCGCGGTCCCACTGGGATTCGGGCCACTGCTCCGGATAGTAATAAACGCCGATCTTCATGAGGTCGGCCTTCGGGAAGAACCGCTGCGCGTCCTGGGCCCTGGAAATAGGCGCCAAGCCGAGGACGATGAGGCAAAACGCCAAAGCGGCGGCGTATCTTTTCATGATCTGCCCCCTTTTTCTGAACAGGCCCTAACCTTTGGCACTGGCGGGCCCGCCCTTCTCCTGGAACCGTCCGGCCAGCTGGCCGCAAGCGGCAAGAATGTCCTGGCCTTTGGACAGACGCAGCGTGACGTGGACCCGCCGTTCCTCGAGCCAACGCGTGAAGCGCGCCACCTCGTCGTCGGAAGGCGTCTCGAAGGTGAGGCCGGCGACCGGGCTGTAGGCGATCAAGTTGACCTTGGCCCGCAGGCGACGGGCGATCCCGGCCAGCCCGTCGGCGTCGTTGAGCGAGTCGTTGACCTTCCGGATGAGGATATACTCGAGCGTGATCATCCGGCCGCCCGAACGAATGTAGTCCTCGCAGGCGGCGACGACCTTCTCCAGCGGATATTTCTTGTTGATGGGCATGAGGGTGCTGCGCAACCGGTCCGTCACGGCGTGGAGAGAGACCGAGAGATTGACCTGGAGGTCGAGGGTTTTGAGCCGCTCGATGCCCGGGATGTGACCCGCCGTCGAGATCGTCACCCGGCGCGCCGCGATTCCCAATCCCTCCGGGGCGTTCATGATCCGGATGGCCCTGGCCAGGTTGTCGAAATTGTCGAGCGGCTCGCCCATGCCCATGAAGACATAGTTGGTGATCTCGACGCCGAGCGTCTTCGCGAGGTAGAGAGCCTGCCCGGTGATCTCCGAAGCGGTCAGGTTCCGCTTGAGCCCGTGGAGTCCGCTGGCGCAGAAGGCGCAGCCGAATTTGCAGCCGGCCTGGGTCGAAAGGCAAACGGTATTTCTTTTCCCGGACGGGATGAGGACGGTTTCGATGCAATTGCCGTCGGCGAGCTTGAAGAGGAACTTGGCCGTTCCGTCTTTGGATTTCAACTGCGCTTCGGGCTCCAGAATGCCGATCGTGAAGCGCGCCGCAAGCTTATCCCGGAGGTCCTTGGACAGGCTGGTGAATCCCGCGAAATCGGTCGCTCCTTTATGGTAAAGCCAATCGAAGATCTGGCCGGCACGGAACGGCCTCTCCCCCATCGCCTCGAGCTCCGTCTTGAGCTCCTCGAGCGTCAGGTCGCGGATATCTTTTTTATTTGGGGACACAATACTAATTTCCGAATTTCGATATCATGAATTGTTGCGGGAATCTATTCCCTCCCTCTTATTATATGTGGATATCATCCTGCTTAGCCAGTTTCGGGGGGCACCCTCGACATTAATTCGGAAATTAGTATTGTGTCCCCATTTTATTTGATATTGACCATGAGCCAAAGCAGGAAGATGATGACGCCGACGAGGAGCCAGCTCCCGACGAAGCCGAGGACGTCGGCCCGGACCGGTTTCATGAATTCCCAGCTCGAGCCCGGCCGGAGCTTGCGCTTCTCGATCTCGTCGTAGTGATCAACCGCGTGCCGGAGCACCCGCTCCTCGTCCTCCTTCGTCGGCTGGACCGGAGTGTGAAGCTTGGCGAAGAAGCGGGCGAGATCCGGTTTCGCGATGGGCCTGGTCACGGCGCTCAACAGGAAAAGCAAGAGGAAAGGAAACAGGGCGTCGAAGCCGAACCGGACGGCGTTGAGTTGGGCCTTGGAGAACCCCGAGAAATCGGCCCCGAACCAGCTCAGGACCCAGACCTCCGCCTGGAACCGGCCGATGCCGATCCGCGGCGAAGCGGGGTTCCGCGGGTCGGTCAGGGCCACCTTCTCGAAAAAGATGCCGGCCGGCGGATTGACCTGCTGCTTCCTGATGACATCGCCGACGGCGGCGGCCCGGCCGGCCGCAACGTCCTCGCGCAACGCCTTCGTCGAGATCGTCAGGACCTGGGGCCGCGTCTCCCGAAGGAAGCCGGGCCGCGTCCTGGCCCAATCCATGGACTGGAAAAGGTTGGGAATGACGGCGTAAATGGCGAAGCAGATGAAGATCTGGACGATGACGGCCGCCTTGGTCAGCCGGCGCCAGGTGAATCCAAGCCAAATCGCCGCGCCGAAAATCGCCGGGAGCGAGATGAAATACTTGAACATGTCGAGGAGGTTGCCGATAAAGAGCGCCACACCGACCCCGCCGATGAGGGTCACCGCGATGGCCACCCGTCCGACGTTGATGAGGTGGCGGTCCGACTTGGGCTTGACGAAAGGCTGGTAGAGGTTGCGGATGAAGAGGGCCGAGTACGAGACGCTCGAACCCGCGAGAGCGGACATTTTGGCGGATAAGATCCCGGCCATCATCAGCCCGATGGCGCCGGGGAAGAGCAGGTCCATGGTCATGTGGCCCCAGATGAGGTCCGGGTCGTGGAGCTGCCCGGAGTAAAGGGCGATGGCCAGGAGCCCGGTCAGGGCCCAGAAGATCATGATGAAGCGCTTGAAGAACATGCCCCCGATCATGCCGACCCGTGCGGCCGTCTCGTTTTTGGCCGAGCCGGCCGTCTGCATCCCCGTGGCGACGGCGATGATGGAAACGAGGTTGGAGAGCACCATGGCCAGGATCGTGTACCACGCGTACTCGCTGGTCGCGGCCGAGCCGAAAAGCCGGAACATGAAGTCCGGTACGGCGGCGTGGAGGCCGGCGAAACCTCCGATGCGGGAGAGGGCGATGGGAATCAGCAGGATGGAAAAGGTCGTCAGCAGGAACCCCTGGATGACGTCGGTGATCGCAGCCGCGAAGAACCCGCCCATCATCGTGTAGATCGCGACGATGACCGTATAGATCGTGTAAATAACGACCGGGTCCGTGTACGAAATAAAGGACTTGAGCTCCTCTTTCTTCGACCGCTCGGAGAGCTCGTCGAGCCGCCTCTGCTCGTCCGCGCGAAGCCCGGCCGCAGATTTCTGCTGGAGGGCGCGGAATTCGCGGAAGAGGTCGACGCTCGTCTTTTCCTGGACCGTGTATTTCACCGCGGGCTTGGGGGTCAGGGCCATCATGGTTTTGGCGGCCACCATGTAGCCGACGCCGTTGCCGAGGAAGGCCATAAAGAGGGTGAAAACGGCGAAGGCCCCGCCCAGAAACCGGCTCTTGAAGCGTTCGGTGAAAAAGTCGCCGATCGTCACGAGGCGGACCCGGCGGAAGAAGCCGGTCGTGAACCAATAGAAGGGGGTCAGGAAAAGGACGAGGTACTGGATCCACATGCCGCCGATGCCCTGACGGTAGACCTCGCGGGAGACGACGATGGCCTGGTCGGCGTTGGTCGAGGTCCCGAGATTGAGGAAGAATTGATAAAACTTCCCGAGCCGGCGCCCCGCGACGTAAAAATCCTCGGCGCTCTTGGTCTTGCGGCCGGCCTGCCGGCCGAGCCAGAGGACGGTGAGGACGAAGACGACGACGATCGTGAAATCCAGCCAATGCAGACCAAAAATTGTCATAGTCAATCAAATTGGGGACACAATACTAATTTCCGAATTTCCGGCGGGGCCTCGGGAATGGCTCTCTTTTCCGGAAAATCAAATCTTCCTGAATTAGGCAACATGGCCTCGCTTGGCAATTTCGGAAATTAGTATTGTGTCCCCAATTAGAAGTTCCCGGAATACTTGACCCAGAGCTGGTCGGCGAGTTTCCAGTAGGCGGCCACGGCCTGATTGGCCTGGTCGATGCAATATTTCGTCATAAGCTCTTTGGCCTTTCTCGGGTCCTTTTCATAAAGCGCCAGCGCCTCCAGTTCAAATGCCGCCTGGTTCCCGAAGGCCCTGTCCTCGATATCGCGCCAGATTTTCTCGATGTCCTTTGTCATTTCCTGCCAACGGAAGAGGGCCAGCTTGCTCACGGTCCGGTAGGCCCACCAGGCGCAGGCCCGTCCGTAGGCCCGCCGCCCGTCCACCATGTAGGAATCGGGCATCCGGTCGATGCCCATGTAGAACGGCGTGTGGGGCGTTGTCGCCGGATTGTCGTAGCCGAGCCAGACGACACCGCCGATGGCGCCCGGCAGCCAGTTCCTGGACTGGGTGATCTGGAGATACGTCGAGGCCGGCGAGCAGATCGTCCGCTCCCGCTTGATCCGCAATAGCTCCCTCAGGTCCCCGCTCATGAAGGGGCTGGCGATCGGGCTCTTGACCGCCTCCCCTTTCCGGTTGGCCGCGATAAGCGTCCGGGTCATATCGAATTCGGTCCCGTCGTAGGCGTCGCGGAAAATGGCCAAGAGTTCGCGCACCGTGACTTTTTTCTCGGGCTTGACGGAGAACGGAAAATTCTCGGACTCGGGATTGAGCTTGAGCCCGGGGGCCAGCAGGCTCAGGACGCGCCACTCCCGCCTCCGGCAGTAGAGGCTCGTCCGGGACTCCGGATTATAAGCATAGCTGAAATCAAACGGCTCCCCGCCCGCCTTGGGCCAGAAGCCCATCTCCTCCGCCAAAGACACGACGTTTACCGAAGCCATGAAGTCATCCGCGTTCGCGAGATCGATCTTCCGGATGCGGCCGGCGTTGGCCGAGACGCCGATCTCGTCGTTCGGGACGCGCTGCGCGGCCCAGACCGCGCCTTTCTTCCCCTTGCCCGGGCCGTAGATCTCGAACTGCCAAACTTCTTTCGGGTCGGCGAAAGTGAAGCACTCCCCCCAGTCGTTGTATCCGTGCCTGGCCGTGAGCTCCCCGGCGATGCGGATAGCCTCGCGGGCGGTTTTCGCGCGTTCAAGGCAGAGGCGGTAGAGCTCGGGGGCGTCGATGATGCCCGCTTCGCTCACGAGCTCGCGCCGGCCGCCGATCGTCGTCTCGCCGATCGCCAGCTGGTGCTCGTTCATGATCGGATAGGCGGCGTTGAGGTAGGCGTAGGTCTCGGCGACCTGCGGGATCTCCCCCGTCTCCAGCCGGTCGGGGTCGTCGGGGCCCTTGGCGAGCTTCGGCTCGAGATAGATATTGGCCATCTCGCCGGGCTTGTGCTTCCGGTTGGGGACGATCGTCATCCAGGTCCGGTCGGACCCGGAATCGCAGGAATGGGAGGTCATCGTCGAGCCGTCGGCCGAGGCCAGCCGCCCGACCAGGATGCTCGTGCAGGAATCGAATTCGGGCGTCGGCCCGGCATTTATGAGTTTTTTCCCGGAGCCGGAGAAAAAGGCCAGGGCGAGCACGGCCAGGACGGCGGCCGAAAATAGCGGGAGGCGGGATTTCTTCATGGGGACGCTCCTCGTTCGTGTGACCACGGCGCGGTCTCCCCCGTTTATAACACGCCGCTCCGGGAATGGTCAATTCCGGTCTGTTCATCAAAAAGAAGGCGAGCCCCGGCCCGGGACGGGAAAGGGAATTGGCTGAGACGCGGAAGGCCACTGTTTGACCCTCCCCGCATTCTCTGCTATAACTGCCGCTTAGTTAAAGTTCGGAGCGTCTGGAGACAAGACCCGTGACATCGATCCTAAATTTCGTCCACGGCATGAGCTCGCTGGGCGAGATCCTGGCCGTCGTCTCCGGACTCGTCTGGGCCGTGGCCGTCATCCTCTACCGGGTCAGCGGCCGGACGGTTCATCCGCTGGGTCTTAACCTCTTTAAGAACGTCCTGGCCCTGGTCTTCATGGTCCCCACGATGATCATCTTCGGCCTGCCCCTCTTCCCGGCTGTGCCGGCAAAAACCCTCGGGCTCCTGCTCCTCAGCGGGTTCCTGGGAATTGCCGTCTCCGACACGCTATTTTTCTACAGCCTGAACCGGCTTGGAGCCAGCATCGTGGCCATCGTCGATTGCCTCTACAGCCCCTTCGTCATCGGGCTGTCTTTCGTCCTTCTCGGGGAGCGCATGGCGGCCTGGCAACTCATCGGTGTCGCCCTGATCATCTCGGCGGTCCTGGCCGCCTCCCGCTCGGACCACGGCGAGCCGCTTACCCGAAAAGACCTCGTTCTCGGCCTGGTTTTCGGTGTTCTGGCCATGTTTTTCGTGGCCGTCGGGATTGTCATCGTCAAGCCGGTGTTGGCTGACGGTTCCGTCGTCTGGGCGACCCTGGTCAGAATCGTCGGCGGCACGGTCCCCCTGGCCATTGTCGTGCCCCTTCTCCCGGGGCGCCGGGCGATCCTATCCCCGTTGCTCAACCGGGCCAACTGGAAAGCCATGGTCCCGGCCTCGTTCTTCGGCTCCTACTTTTCGCTTATCCTCTGGATGGGCGGCATGAAATACGCCAAGGTTTCGGTGGCCGCGGCGCTCAACCAGCTGAACACAATATTCATCGTGGTCCTCGCCGCGCTGTTTTTGAAGGAACGCCTGAGCTTATGGAAAGTCGCGGCCGTACTCCTGGCCTTCGCCGGCGCCTACCTGGCCGCGACGCCGTTCTAATCCCGCCGGACTCCCGCCGGATTATTGGCCAGCCAGCTTCAGGTCGATCCAGAAGGAGTGCTTCTTATAGTGGGGGTCGCGGTTGAAGCCCTGGAAGTCCCCGCCGCCGCCCTCGCCTTCTCCGGACGTGTCCCTGGTGGACATAGCCGAAGCCCCCTGCCTGGCGACCGCGCCCGAGGCGGCCCGGTCGGCCATGACGTTCTTCATGATCTCAGTGGTCATGCCGCCCCACTCAAAGCCGAGCTTGATGGTTTTTCCCGGCTCGGAACCGATGCCGCCGGGCTGGTTGACCCGGCTGAGGGGGATCCGGAACTCATAGACGGCCACACGCTTGTTGTTGGCGGCCCTATAGACGGGCGGCAGGGTTTGAACGGCCGGGTCTGACGGAGCGGTCACTTTCTTGGAGTTGATGACCTCTTCCGTGAAGACCATGTAAGTTTTTTGCTTCCGGAGTTCCGTCTTCCGTTCCTCGGTCAGTGTCTCGCCCCTTTTTTCCATTTCGGCGATCACGTTTTCGACGGCCATGGGCTTCCTGATAAAGAGGATGCCGAGGTCCTTGCTTTTCTTGCCCTCGGCGCCGAAGTAGACCTTCATGCCCGTGTAATCAATGGTCGTCGCGCTCAACTGATCCTTGAAAACGAAGAGAATATAAAGGTCCGTCCCGTCATTCTTGACCGCGTACTGAGCCTTCGACCCCTCGTCGGTCAGAAACGTCGCGTCCTGCCAATCCTGCTCCAGCCCGTCTATTCTGACGGGGCTGGCGGACCACTGGCTCGTGACAACGATGTCTTTGGCCAAACCGGCCGCCGCGAAGGCCGCAACGGCGGCCAGAATCAGGGGAAAAACGATTTTATTTCTTGTCATGCGACCTCCTCGGGCCTCAGCGGCCTCTTGATGACAAAGCGTTCGTATCCATCCATATATTGTTTAGACGTACATTATACAAGACTCTTCCAAGTTTCGAAAACGGCTTCCACATTCTCCGGCCGGGCCCCGATCCCGAACTCGCACTGGGCGATGGCGCCGCCGTTCCGGTAGAAAGCGTCCTTGGCCGCGCTGACCGCCGCGGCGACGTCCCCGGGCGTGCCGTACGGCAGGAGGTGCTGGCGGTCGATCTCCCCCCAGAACGTGATTTTGCCCCCGAACCGCCGCCCCAGCTCCGGGACGTTCATGCAAAAAACCTGCGAATTCAGGGCGTCAACGCCGATCTCGATGAGGTCGGGGCAGATGTCCGTGATGTATCCGTCGCTGTGCATGAAGACGTACTTGCCATGTCCGTGGGCGATCTCCGCGTAATCACGATAAAGCGGCTTGAAGACCTCCCGCCAGAGCGCGGGCGAGATGAGGAGAGACTTTTGGCTTCCCCAATCGTCAGCGAAAAAGAGCGCGTCCACGTCGGTTGAAGCCCAGAGTCTAAGCTCCTCCATATAAAAGGCGTGGATGCGCTTGATGAGGAGGAAGAGCTCGTCCGGCCGCTCGGCGAGGTCGACGTAGAGGTTCTCGGGGCCGCGGATGAACTGGAGGAGCTCGAAGGGCCGGATGAGGGGTTGGGAGTAAACGAAGACATCGTTCGCCCCGCAGAACTCATCGACTTTAGCGGCGTCCAGGCTCAAGCGCTCTTCGGGCACCCGGACCGACTTCCACGCACGCCAGTCCTTAAGGAGGGGGTCTTTGACCTCGCCGATGATCCCCCACTGCTTGTTCTCGAAGCGGCACCCCCATTCGTCGATATAGAGGCCCGGCGCATGCTCGTCTCCCAGCGTTATCAGGGGCGTCTTCAGGGGCGCGGGACAGCGGACGATGTCATCCGGATACTTTTTCTGGATGGCCGCGAGCTCGGCGGGATGGAAGCGCTCGGCCCAAGGCAGGGTCCAGAGCTGGCGCGGGACACGCGGCGGGGATTGCAGTTCAAGCGTTCCGACGACGAGCTCGCGCGAAGTCATGCTCATCAAAAGACGGCCGCGGGATCGGGCATCCGCCGGGAAAAAGCGATCAGACGCCGAGGAGTCTCGCGACTTCCTCGACGGCGCTGGCGGCGTCCGGGGCATAGCCGTGGGCCCCGATTTGGTTCGCATATTCCTTCGTGACCGGAGCCCCGCCGATGATCACGCAGGTGTTGAGGCCCGATTTCTTAAACGCCTCAACGATGTTCTTCATCTGGACCATGGTCGTCGTTAGCAGCGCGGAAAGGGCCGCGACGGTGGCACCGCTGGCCCTGGCCGCTTCGACGAATTTCTCTGGGGAGACGTCGATGCCCATGTCCACGATCTTATAGCCGTTGCCTCGGAGCATCATGGCCACGAGGTTCTTGCCGATGTCGTGGAGGTCGCCTTTCACGGTGCCGATCACGACGACGCCCTTGGGCTGGACTTTGTCCTTGATCAGGTGAGGCTCGAGCTTGGCCAGTCCGGCGTTCATGGCCCGGGCCGCTACGAGCACCTCGGGGATGAAGACCTCGTTATTCTTGAACAACTCGCCGAGCCGTTCCATGCCCGGGATCAGGCCTTCGTTCAGGATCTTGGCGGCCGGGAGCCCGGCGCCGAGCGCTTGGTCGACCAGGGATTCCACCTCGGCCTTTTTGCCCGCGATGAGGGCCTCTTGCATCTCTTTAAGCATCTCGTCTCTCCTTCCGCGCTCCGAGTTCGTCCTATATCACAACAAATGCCCCCGCGTTGTCAAGAATTCCGGAACGCAATGAAAGGGCGGCGCCGAAGCAGGGCTGAGGGGTATGGCCGGAACGTCATGCGCGGTTTAGCCCGAGAATCGCGCCCTTCGAGGGAAGTTCCAGGGGGAACCGACAAAACTTGTTTGAGCTTGGCGTAGCGCACGCCAAGCGAGTTGTTTTGGCGCC
>Ga0187886_1000121_pt1 | contig 110788 bp, 111 predicted proteins | sample June2016WEW_20_1_FD_133001 | JGI IMG/M metagenome (GOLD analysis project Ga0187886, IMG submission 133001) | Peatland microbial communities from SPRUCE experiment site at the Marcell Experimental Forest, Minnesota, USA - June2016WEW_20_150 | ecosystem: Environmental > Terrestrial > Soil >...
CCAAAGCTAGAACTGTCCCTTTTTAGGGACACTTCTCCGATTAAGTTGAGAACCGTCCCTGTCGATATTCGCGGCTGACAGTAGTAGTAATTCCCCCGCGCGGATTAAAGACAGCCGTAATTTTTAACCGGCGCGGCTTTACTACCCTCACAATATCCTCCAGCATTTTATTTACCAGGTGCTCATGAAATATGCCGATATCGCGGAAAAAAATAGTATACATTTTAAGGGATTTTAATTCCAGACAATAAACTTTCGGCGAATACTCTATTTTTATCACCGCGAAATCTGGCAGCCCTGTTTTTGGGCAAATACAGGTAAACTCAGGGATATCTATGGTGATGTTATAAAGTTTATCCGGATATTGGTTTTTCCAGGTTTCTATTCCCGGGGTTTTTAAATTCCGGATATTCTTCTGCAGCCCTTCATATAATGACGCCCTTTTGCTTTTCATAATCTTCATCCTCTAACTATGCACTATGAACCATGAACTATGAACTATTTTACTCCCCACACTTTATGCATCTGCGGCATAACTGAGACGTTAATATTTTCTTTCCTGCAAATCCCTTCAAAAAGGCACAATCTTTCCTTAAGCTGCAGGAAATCTTCAAGGCTATTGGGCTGCAGGATAAGAGGCAGGGAATCTTTTACCCTCTTAATTATCTCTATGCCCATGCGCAGATCTTCTTCGACCGTAGAATCGCAGATGACCATCTTCACAAAAACCTCTTTCTGCGCAGCTATCTCAAGGAAACGCTCATGCATAAGCCAGACCCCCTGCATGCCGGAAGAGCTGGGAAGTTTTATATCCATTGCAATAATGTCGGCTAAATCAATGACCTCATTTAAGGCCTGGGGCAGGGTGCCGTTTGTATCAAGATAATTCTTCCACCCGCGCTCTTTCGTAAGCGCCATGATCTCCTTCAGGAAATCCTTCTGCAAAAGCGGCTCTCCACCGGTAAATGAAACCGAATGGTATTTTCCGGAAAAATGTTTTATCTCCTTCAATAATTGCTGCGCGGTATATTCCTTAAAATGATACACCTTGGTATCGCAGAATATGCAGTTTAAATTGCAGTTATAGAAACGCACAAAAACCTGTCTTTGCCCTGCGTAAGGCCCTTCTCCCTGGATACTCTCAAAGACCTCGGAGATCTTACCTTTCATTCGCCTCCCCTTTAAAATAAACGATACCTCTGGTGCATATCGTTTATTTTACTCCGCACTATGTGCGGAGCTTGATTTTGGCATAAACACCAGAGGTATGCCAAAATCACACCGAGCTATGCTCGGTGCAATCAAATCTAGTTCAAAGGGTCTTTTATCCCCGCTCCTTTGAACCCCTTGGCGCGGAACCGGCAGCTGTCGCATTTTCCACAAGGGTGCCTCTCTCCCCGATAACATGACCAGGTCAGCTCAAACGGCACCTTCAGGCGTTTCCCCAGTTTTACTATTTCAGATTTACCTTTGTTGATTATAGGGGCCTTTATATCGATGCCTCTGCCCTCAATACCTGCTTTCGTGCCGCAGGAGACCGTTTTCCTGAAAGCGCGGAAAAATTCCGGACGGCAATCCGGATAACCGGAATAATCTTCGGCATGCGCGCCGATAAAGACGGTTTCCGCTCCTACTGCCTCGGCGTAAGAAACTGCAAAACTCAAGAAAATAATATTCCTTGCCGGAACGTATGTAGCAGGAATTGCACTTGTGACTTTGTCCCCTCCGGGGAGGCTTCGCTTTGCTCCGCACTGACTTTGTGACTTTGTGACACCGGGTATCTTTACTTTGTTATCCAGAAGAGCGGACCCCTTCCAGGGAAATTTAATCTTTAAGATTTCATACGGGCAGAGCGCGCTTTTTGCAATGCGCTTTGCGCTTTCAATTTCTCTCTTGTGGCGCTGGCCGTAATCAAAAATAATGCATAAACATTTATAACCGTGGCTGCGGGCAAGATACAGGACCGTAGCTGAATCAAGGCCTCCGGACAATAAGACAACTGCTTTATTCCTCATAAATCGCGCAACTTGTGTTATTCTCCCAGACCGTTACGGACTTAAGCTCCGGAATCCCTCTCTTGAGCTTGGAATAAATATATTTCGCGATATTCTCCGATGTAGGGTTGGTTTTACGAAAATAAGCTAACCTGTTCAGGTATTTATGGTCAAGCACTTCAAGGCAGGAGTTAAGTTTATTCTTCAGGTATTTAAAATCAAGGAGCATCCCGGCTTTATCAAGTCTATCTCTTTGGGCTACGGCCTCGATTTTCCAGTTATGGCCGTGCAGATCTTCGCATTTTCCTTTATACCCTCTTAGGTTATGCGCTGCGCTAAAATTCGACTCTACCTTTATGCTATACACTGTTTACCTTCTTTGTGTTCCTGACCGGTCGGCCCAAGAACCTTTCCGCAAGCCCGCTAAACCATTCCGGATTATCGCTGACATAAAACCTGTGTGTCGATGAGCCACGCTTATTCAGGAGCCCCTCATGAGCCAGGATTTTTTTGACTTCTATCGCCACCTGTTTTGCGGAATCAACCAGGGTCACTTCTTTGCCCAATACTTTGCGGATTACCGGCTTAAGCAGAGGATAATGCGTGCATCCCAGGATTACGGTATCCACCTTTGCCGCGCGTAAAGGCGCAAGATATGTCCGCGCTACTTCTTCCACTACGCTACCGGTAAGCCATCCTTCTTCCGCAAAAGGCACGAATAACGGACAGGCAACCGCGGTAATTTTTACCTTAGGGTCTAACTGTTTAATCTCCGTTTCGTAAGTGCGGTTTTTAATGGTCCCTTTTGTGCCGATTACTCCTATGCGTTTATTGCGCGTAGCGTAAACCGCTTCTCTTGCGCCCGGGCTTATTACTCCTACTACCGGCACGCGGAAGTTCTTTTTCAACACAGGCAGCGCGCAGCTTGAGGCGGTATTACAGGCAACGCAAATCAGTTTTACATCCTGCTTTAGCAAAAACAGGATATTCTCTATGGTAAAACGGATGACTGTTTCTTTTGATTTTATGCCGTAAGGCACGCGCGCGGTGTCTCCGAAATATACGATATCTTCATGCGGCAGCTGCGCGATAAGCTCCCTTGTTACGGTTAACCCTCCGACGCCTGAATCAAAAACACCGATTGCTTTTTTCATCTTTTTTTAGCCACTGCCGTTAAAGCGCAGGTCTCAGAGTACTCTTCTATCCCCTGCATGATTGTTTCGGCAATCCTTTCGCGTGAATAACTGTTCCTTAACATTCTTTCTTCGTCGAAATTGGATAAAAATCCTACTTCAATCAATACTGCCGGGCTACGCGTGCCTCTTAATACTTCAAAACGCGCGGCCTTGACACCCAGGACTTTTGTCCCGTTTTTGTCCATCGTACGGCAAATAGAACGCGCAAGCTCTACTGATTCTGCGCGGTTAGCCGTATAAATCATATCCCAGACAATCGCCTTTACATTAGCGGAATTACCAGAGAAAGAAGCGTCAGTCAAGTATAAAGAGGCATTTTCAGCCGCGGTAAGGGCGCGCTTGGAATCACTGACCGTCGAAGAAACATAATACACCTCAAAGCCATTAAGGCTATGCGCGCGGCTGGCATTGGAATGTATGCTGATAAAAAGGTCTGCCCCGGAATTATTGGCGATGCTTACTCTTGTATCAAGCGGGATGAATATGTCCCTTGAGCGCGTCATGATTACTTCCACTCCTCTTTTCTGTAAGAGGCCAGTGAGCCGCTTTGCGATATCAAGATTGACATCTTTCTCCCGTAAGCCGCTCCTGCCTATAGCGCCGGGGTCATTGCCGCCGTGGCCGGCATCCACCACTACTTTTCTTATATTTAAGGCCGGAGAAACACTCCGTGACAAACCGTATTCCTGCTTAAACAGGGAATCTATAACCTGCCCCTTGAAGCTATATGGCACGACGACTATGCCGTTATAAATATCTACCGGGTGACTAAGGCGCTCTGCTTGGCCGTCGACAAGAACCAGCTTATCCCCTGCCCACATATTTATGCGATGTGTATCTTTTTTCAGGGTAACGGTCTGGGTGAATATATCGTATTGCCAATCAATCCCTCTTGAGCTACAAAGCTGGGCTAAAGACAGATATGCCGTGCCGTTAATGTCATAAGTAGAATATGACGGGCCTGTGGGAACAGTAGCGCAGCCGGCAATTAAGAAAATCAATACAATCGTAAATAAAGTTTCTTTTTTAATCATAGGATGGAAAATTGAATATGCACTCCGCTTAATTCACCCGCTATTCGTTGTAAGTGAATTACACCGCGTTTTATGCGGTGCTGCTTGAGTTAAAATAAAAGCTGCCCCTGGCGTATTGCTTTTATTTTACCCCGAGCTCTGCGAAGGAAAACATTATAGTATGCACTACGCTCGCTGCCTCGCTTGGCGCTCGGCTACGCTCGCTTTAGTGCCACTTGATTTTTAGTTATCAGAGAAGCTTGGTGTTAGCGCCGCACTCGCTGCTCGGCTTGTCGCCTCGCTACGCTCGTTGCGGCATCCCCCAAAATTTCCCTTGTCGGGAAATTTTGGTGGAGGTGGGCGGAATTGCACCGCCGTCCTTAAATAATCAGATAAGAGCCGCTACATGCTTAGTTTATCTTTTGCGCTTATTCTTCGGCACTCCGCTAAACAAGATTACCGAAGCCGCAGCCTTTTTAACGTCTTATCCGGATACCAAAGGCGGACATCCAGACCAGCCTAAATTAACCGCTCAATTCCAACCCTTAGGCAGGCCAGATTGAGGCTCATCCCTTTATTAAGGAACGAGGCTGAACGCCATAGCAGGCATAGTAATTGGCTTTACAGCCGCATATCTGTCCGCTATGAGTGAACTGATGTTCTCTCTTGCGTTTATATTGTGCAAGGATTGTTAACGCGGCCCACCCTGCGTCCGCGGCATGCTGCTTTTACCCGGCTTACCTAAGTCGAGCCTATTTCACCCCCGTATTTAGTTCATAGTTCATAGTTGATGGTTCATAGTAGAATATTTTACCATGAACTATGAACAATGAACCATGAACTATTTCTATTTCCTTCTTGACTTCATTGCGCGCCTGACCGCTAAATCAGATTCCCGGCGCTTAATATCTTCCCTGCGGTCGTAAAGTTTTTTACCCCTGCAAAGAGCAAGCTCTATTTTCGCAAATCCCCTGTCGTTAAAGTATACCTTTAAAGGAACAAGAGTCAGTCCCTTTTGGGCAAGGCCAGCCGATAGTTTACGGATCTGATTCCTGCGTAAAAGCAGCCGGCGTTTACGGACTGGCTCAACATTAAGGTAACTTGCTTGTTCGTAAGGACTTATATGCGCGTTATATAAAAAAACTTCACTTCCTTCTATACGCGCGAAGCTATCATTGATATTGATATTGCCGTCCCGTATGGACTTTACTTCGCTGCCCTTTAATTCTATGCCGCATTCAATGGCTTCAAGGACACTGTAATCCTTTAATGCCTTACGGTTGTTAATGATAGATTGACTCATTTTACCACACTCAGCGTAAAATATAAACTCAAAAATAAAGGTATAGTCAATAAGCTCAGGATATGGCCGAAAAATACGCCCTGGCTTATAAGATAGTCCTCTTTGCGGTAATGCCTGATTATAACCGACAAAGATGTAGCCGGAGGCATGGCTAATTGCATAAGTACCAATAGCCCCATGGGTTCCGGCAGCCTGAATTTAAGCAGGAATACGAGCCCCAATAGCGGCAGGATTACAAGCTTTGCCAGAGACATAAGAAACATCGCTTTCTTATCAATATACCCCAGGTGGATAGACGCGATATTTCCTCCGACGATAAACATAGCCAGGGGCAATGTGCAGTTACCTATCATACCGACGGGATTAAGGATAACCTCTGGGATAAATTTATTCAACCCGAAGAATATCAAAGCCAGGCTTACAAGGTCTGCAATCACCGGTGGGCTAAATAGGCTGAATAACTCAAATTTCTTTTTACCTGCGTGCGCCAGGAGATAAACCCCCCAGGACCACATAATAAGGTCAAAGCCCAGGAGAAATAAAAAGATATATATAAACATCGTCCCTGCCGTTACTTTCGCTAACATCGCAGCAACGAGGGCCAGGGGCAGATACCCGGAATTCTGAAAAGCTACCAGGCTTAAGAATTGAATCCTGATTTTCCCATCTTTGATAAACCAGAGGAAAAACCCGCCTATAGCTAAACCCGCAAGCGTGATAGCGGCGCTGGTAAGCGGAAAAATCCACCACTTAGGATATAGGGTAAAACTGAAATTCTTTAACAGCTGCGATACAATGAGGCAGGGGAAAACCACCTCTATAACAAGACGGCTTAAAGACCTTAGCCCCTCTTCTCCAAGTATATTCCTGCGCACGAGAATAAAACCTATGGCAGCCAGGATGAAGATCTGGCTTACTGCAAGACCCGTGACTTTAAAGGATTCGGCGAACATTAATGCCTCCTGAAGGATAGTATTATAACAATAAAGAAATTGACCCGCAATTCTTATTTAGTTTAGGGACGGTTCTCAATCCAATCGGAAAACTGTCCCTAAGGGGGACAGATTTAGCTTTGATTTGAGAACCGTCCCTAAGTTGGAAGGTTAAGATTGACAGGGTAGGAAGCTTACGTTATACTTAGCATTACGCAGCGCCCGGCCTTATTGGATCGGCCGGCATCCGCCTTCTGCGGAAGTGGTGGAATGGCAGACAGAATTTAGCTTGGATAAAATGAATGATAAAAGTAATATAAGGTGGTCTAAAAATATCGCATATGCTAGCGGTTTAATAACGACTGATGGAAACCTATCTTCTGATGGAAGACATTTCACCTTCGTTTCGAAAGATATGGGTCAGATTAAAACATTAAAGCGCTGTTTAGGAATAAAAAATAAGATAGTTCCTAAGAAAAGCGGTTATTCAAATAGAAGTTATTACAAAGTACAATTTGGTAATGTAAGATTACATAGATGGTTGTCTAATATTGGTTTGAGATCTAACAAGAAATATGTCGCAAAACTCAATATTCCTGATAAATACTTGGCTGATTTTCTACGAGGGCATATTGACGGCGATGGATGTCTTCGCTGTTTCCGTGACCCTGTGTATCATAACAGCATAAGGATCTATACCGTCTTTCACTCTACAAACTTAAGGCATCTAAAATGGCTACGAGCTAGGATAAAGAAAGGATTAAAGATTGACGGTTGGATTGAATCAACAGCACGCTTGCCTAGGTTGACTTACGCAAAAGCAGAATCTGAGATACTCTTACGATATATCTACTACGGAAGAGATATCCCTCGTCTTAAACGGAAATATAATTTAGTTAAAAAATTTCTTAACAATTGATTGCGGGGGTGGCGGAATGGCAGACGCGTCGGTTTCAGAAGCCGATGTCGCAAGACATGAGGGTTCAACTCCCTCCTCCCGCACCATTTCTTACGATTAACCCAAAAAAGTAAGCCCGCCTTATAGAACTGATTTTACACTCTCAGAGAACCTGCCTGTTCCTGTAATTGAGCCTGAAAGAATTCCCTGTATTCATTACTTTTTTCCATCAACTCACGGTGGGTGCCTTCTTCTACTCTGCCGGTACCGGTTAAAAAGAAAATCCTGTCTGCATCGGCAATGGAGAAAAGCCTGTGCGAGATTACAATTGTACTTTTTACGGCTCTTTCCCTCCTCAAGGAACGAAAGATTCCCTCTTCACTCTGTGAATCTATGGATGAAGTGGCCTCATCGAGTAGAAGCAGTTCTGGATTTCTTACAATAGCCCGGGCAAGCGCAATCCGCTGTTTATATCCCTGGGATAAGATTGCCGCATTCTCTCCGATATTGGTATGAATACCTTGCGCCAGGGTTTTTACGAATCCGCCTGCCCGCACAACTTCAAGCGCCTGATAAAGCCCTTCATCGCTTAAAAAAGATAAGCCGTAAGCTATATTCTCTCTTATGGAAAGATCGAATAAGAGCGGCTCTTGCGTGGCAATAGCGACTTTTTCTCTCAGTGAGTCCATCTTTATATTGCGAATATCATATCCGCCGATAAGAATTCTACCCGCTTGCGGCTCATAAAGCCGCAGGATTAGATTAAGCAAAGTTGTCTTGCCGCAGCCGGAAGGTCCGGCAATCCCTACCCATTTCCCCAGCGGTATCCGCAGGTTCAGATTCCTAAATACCGGCCTATCAGCGCTATATCCGAATGTAACCGAATCAAAGACAATATCCCGACTCAAAGAAGGGATTACGACTGCGTCAACTGAATCCTTTATGCCCGGTGTCGTCTCCACAATCTCCAGGAACTTCTCTACGGCAACTGTCTTTTGCATAAAATATTCAAAACGGGAAGCAAATCCTTCCAATAAAATACCTATCTGCCCGATATAGAGCATTGCGGCAGTATAGGTACCCAGTGAAAGGCTGCCTTTAATAATCAGCCATCCTCCATAAAGCGCTATCATCCCGTAGGCCAATCGGGAAAAAATATTGGTTGCCAGCGACTTAAAGGTAGACCAGCGAAATATCTTCAGGGATAAACGGATATTCTCAATTAAAAAACGCATATACGCATACCGCTGCAGGCGTTCCAGGCTAAAAGCCTTGATAACCAGGATCCGCGATAATCCTTCCTGAAGGCGCTTGGAAAGTTTTATCTGCGATTTCCAGAGTTCTTCATATAAAGAGCGCAATTTCTTACGTATCTTAAAGCTTTGCAGGAAGAAAAAAGGGCTTAATATGACCATTGCCGCGGCAAGCCGGTAATCCAAGAAGAGAGAAATGGAAAAGATCGCTGTTAGTTTAAATAAATCTGCTACAAGCGCCGGGATATCCTCGGCAATAAAATGCGATATAGTATCTATATCCGAAATACGGTAAAAGTTTTCGCCAATTGAATGGGATTGGAAAAAACTAAGGTCCAGGGAAAAAAGATGCTTTATGAATTTACCGGCCAGGTTTATTTTTATCCGGGAGGATGATTTCTTCTTTATTATATCGCGGGTAAGCGTAGCCACGGAGCTTACCAGGAATACGGCGGCGCCGAAAATGGTAATCTTTAAAAAGGCGGCCATATTCTTATTCAGGAATGCCTTATCAATGTAGAATTTGGAAAAATACGGTCCGGCAAGTAAAAATGCGGCAGAAAGAATTTCCAGGCCGATTAGCAGAATAATCCGCCTGCGGTAAGGAAGGAAAAAACGCAGGGATTGAAAGAACTTAGGGTAATTATTTTTGGGAAGCGCGGCCTTATTACTTTGGATCATAAGCTTTAATAGCTTCGGGTATCTTCCATTGTAAAGAACATTTTTACGTATTGAAGCTTAGCTTTTTTGGAAAAATCTCAACCATAATCATACAGCTTTACATATCTACTGTCAAAGTAAAAATGAGGCGCATAGTTTTTGACATTTCCTTATAATAATGTTAAGATTTTTAGATGAGTATCAAACATCAGGAATATAGAGAATTTTCCAATCGCATCCGCTCGTTACGCAACCGCAAACCGTCTGCTTGTCAGATTGAACTAACTTACCTCTGCCCTTTACATTGCAGGCATTGTTATGCCGGCTGTTACAATAAGAAAACTTCAGCTAAAAAACAACTCTCTACAGAACAAGTAAAAGAGATTCTCAGGAAGTGCAAAAAAGCAGGCATAGTCTGGCTTGGTTTTACCGGAGGAGATCCGTTATTAAGGCAAGATTTTGCACAAATTTATAGCTACGCATTAGAACTTGGATTTATAACTACTATATTTAGCTCGCTTGCAACTTTAAACAAAGAAACTCTTGAGGTCCTTAAAAAATCCCCTCCTTTTGTAGTCGAGACAACGCTTAATGCTGCCGACGCAATAAAATACAAAGAGGTCACCGCTACAAACCTTTTTAATCGGCATCTAAGAAATATCAAGAAACTCATAAAGTTTAATATCGGAATAAAAGTTAAAACGCAAATCACTAAACAAAATATTCACGATACTGGAAAGATTAAGGAATTAATTGAATCCATGGGCCTTGAATTCCGGCCTTCTACACTGCTTCACGCTCAGCTAAATCATAATACCTCTCCTTGCGTCTTGAGAGTCGCGCCGAAAGATTCGTTGATAATAATGGGAAAACACGGTCAGTTTAGCGAAAAAACAAACCACCATCTGGAAGCAAAAATAAACATTAAGGATAAAATCAATGGACCAAAAGACAGCCGGCTATTTACCTGCGGTGCCGGAAACGACTCATTTTGGGTTGATACTGAAGGAAAAATGATTATATGCGGAAATTTAAGGACGTTTACTTATGACCTTTTAAAAAGGGGAAATTCTGTAGAGAAGGGATTTTTCCGGTTGAGCAAGAAAGTACACGAATTAAGATTTAAGACGAACAGTAAATGCCGCGCTTGCTACTATAGATCCAACTGCCAATGGTGCCCTGCCCGGGCATACCTTGAAACAGGAAGCTTTGAAAAACCAAACGAATATTTCTGCGATCTTGCCTACGAAACCCTTAAAAGCGAAAACCCCCATTTTTTTCAACGTAGATCCCTTATATAAGAAATTACTTTATAGTTATTTTTAAAACAGAATGCGTAAGTCGGCACCTTAGAAAATACCTCCAGTAGTAAATCAAAGGTAAAGTCCAAACACTCTTTGTCCCAGAAAGGCAAAAAAAGAGTCGGATAAAAAAGATGAAATCCCTTAAGCGCACCAACCCGGTCAGCAAAATTGGTCTTCCCGTGCGTGATATAGAACAATTTCCTTAGGCGTGACCTGCCCGGCATGTCTTTAAAATACTCCGTAGAACATTGATGCCACGGGGTCGGATAGATATAATAGGCGCCTTTATCTTTCCTGACGACCACCCTATCGTCGCTAAGCACTCTGACCGAATCCAGTTTCCCCCAAATCCTTGAGATTGTAGATTTTCCTGCTCCAGAACGCCCGGCAAAGATATATCCATTCCCGTTGTCATCTAAAGCGCAGGAATGGACCATCAGACCTACTTTATACTTGCTTAGGTAATAAATGATCAAAATATTCAAGAACCAACCATTAATAATGCAGTTGAGGTCCCATTGGTTATTGGAATTAATAATATAAACTTTACCTTTATTTAACTGCTTATTGACAAGCAACTGATAACCTACTAACGTATTGCCCTCAATAAGAATTCCCTCCTCCATCTTTGCGATACGCCAAACAAGGCCAGGGCCAAGATAACCTTCTGCTTCTTTGTAATTCAATATGGCGATTTCCGCAGGGTCTCTGCGTGTTTCAAAAAAAAGTTGCTGTTTGAACTTATAATAACGCGGCTTGACCTCTAAATCCAGTTCTATGTCCACTCTTCTGGGTTTTTCCTTAAGCACAAAATGCTCATCCGCGACCAGGGACCCTTCTCCTTCTTTCGGGGCTTGATGGCTTTTTATCTTGACCGTTATCCCGGCTATACGAATAAAGGTTTCTCGCATTCGGTCTCTCTAAATGATTTTAGTAGATGGCTTTAATGGATTTCAGGTCTTTAACCAAACAGCTAAGCTGCCGCTCAATGGTTTTTTCGCTGACATCAAACTTATTCAAAAGCTCTTCTTTAATCTTAGCCAAATCATTTTTTCCATCAATCATCTCCCAGGCAGCCGCGGCGCTTTCATTTAGAGTGTAAATACAGTTAAGCTCCTTGGATGACTTATGCAGGGGCATAATGATTATCTGGCCTTCAATATCCCGGCTGACGATATCCTCGTTCCTTCTTAACACCATCTTTAAATTCATTTTACCCCCCCTTTTTTTGATTAACCGCCTGACCGGCTCTCTGTTAACTATGCACTCTGGCTTTCTTCTCTATTTTAGCATAACGCTCGTTCATAACATTAACTCTAAGAAACAGGTACAACTTCCTGCCATCTTCCTCTTTAATTAATTCTGCCCCGCGCCTCTCAAGAAATTTCGGAGCGAATTTATCATCATTATCGGCGAGAAAATAAAGCTCATTTACATCAAGAAAAGCCAAAATTCTGAAGCAATAATCCAAAAAGATCCCCTCGAGTTTAGTGCCTGAAAACAAGCCCTTTATCTGGAAAGAAATCACCGTCCATTGGTTAGTGCCATCTAATCTTGCAACTTCAAGCTCGGCGATCTTTATCTTTCTGAGTTGCGCGCCGATTCCAAAAGAACCGATATCTTTTAAGGGAAGAAAGAAATCTTTATCTTTTTGCAATATACCTCCAAGCGGAAGGTCGATGAATCTGACTAAGGAGAAAAGTTCTCTTTTCCGGGGAAGCCTGAATGAGTAATTTATCCAATGACTGCAAAAATTAAAAACAACCTCTTTGCAGATAGATTTAATTTTCAAACAATCCAGAATTCTACATATGCCTCTCTTTAGTGCTTGGGAAATTATGCCTTGTGTCGATTTGCGTTTATCCCGTAAGACATTAACTACTTTACCTACGATAAACTTCGGCTCTACCTCGATTTTGTCAGGTTGATTGCGAGAATCGCCTTGAGTTATAAGAAAACGCTCACCGTTCTCCCTTGTTTTTATTTCTTTTATCCTGTGGCAAATAAACTGCGTGCCATAGGTAAAAACAATGATATCGCCAACAGTAAGATTATCTTTCTGACAGCTGTCAATGACAATCTCATCTCCTGAAATGATAGTCGGCTGCATTGAGCCGCCAAAGAATTTGGTCTTGATGATCCTATCTTGGCTGCTAAGGATATTCTCCGCTAACTTATACAAATCATCAATCTTAGAAATTATCACGCTATTAATATTTACAGAAGATATATACGGCCCCGGATAAAAATAGAAAATGGCTGCGCATTAGCTTATAAACAAAAAAAATAAATATCACTTATTATATATTATAAAACTTTCCTGAAAACGGTCCTTATTGCAGGGGATTTGAGGGAATTTAACCCGTAATGCTCTCGACGGAAGGATACCCTACCGCATTGCAATCACCTAGTACAGTCTGCTCGGGGCTTAGCTGGACTCGTGTAATTTCCATATCTATCCAGGGAAGCTTCCTTTTTATTTTTTTCTTCTTAGCCATTGCTTTGTCTCCTTTTCAGAAAAAATTATACTACCAAACAGAAAGAAAATCAAGAAGTAACCCTGATCATCCCTTTTTTAAGCAACCACATAATATGATGGCGGCTTATAGCGGTTGATAAGGACCTGCCGATAAACCCCGAGGCATAACGTTCCACTTCCGAAATACGGCCATAATCATTGCGGCAGAAGTAGGAAAGCACGGCAAAGATAATACGTATATAAATAACTCCCGTTAATTGCCCCTCTATATCGCAAGGGAGTTTCTTGGAATTAAGAAAACTTAAACCCTTTTCGGTTATCCCTATTCTTGTCTTGCCATCCAATATACGGCTGGGATAATGTTTAAAAGCATAGAAATAATCCGGCATAAAAACGGGCTCTCTTTGCCTGCCGGTCTTATACCTCTTGCTAAGCCCGTAGAGTTTAAGCCATAACTTTTCATACTGCGGGATTACCTTCTTCCAATCAAACTCCGCTAAAACGCGCCTGCGGCCCTCCCCTCCCATCTTCTTGCGTAACGCGGGATTATTAATAAGCCTAAGCAGATAGTCCTTAAATTTATCGGTATCTAAAGCTACGGATTGAGCAAAATAAAGGTGTTCTTTCTGCCACCGGCCCAAGATGCCATTCAAAAACATCAAATCCGAATTAAGCTTTGTCCAATAAGTAGGAACAAGGAATCCGGTTTTATTATGCACAACCAGGTCTTTATATCCATTCCACTGCGAAGCCACTACCGGCAAACCTGCCGCCATTGCCTCTATGATTGTCATCCCGAATGTTTCTTGTATATTATCCGTGGGAGAAACGAAAATATCGCTTGCGGCATAAATTAAATGTTTTTCTTTCAGGCAGTTGCGGAAAATAAACTTTACTTTCCGTGTTATCCCCATTTCTCTGGCAATATTTTTAAGCTTTAAGCCGTATCCCTGCTCAGTCTCTACGCCCGCCACCAATAAGCTTACATTATTCTTTTTCAACGCTATCTCTTTGAAGGCCGCCAGAAGAAGGCATAAGTCCGCTTTATCAAACGAAGAGAGGCGGCCAAAATAAAGTATGATTATCTGATTTCTCTCCAGCCCCAGAGATTTCCGTGCATTATTCCTATCTATATTGCTGAACTCTCCGGCATCTACACCCAACGGCAAACGGTCAAATCTTCCGTTATAAGCAAGCTTCCAACCTCTGTTTTTCTTAAAGCTGCGGCTTACCAGCCTGCTTAAGTTTTGCGCGGCTGTAAATACCGCTCGGGAAGGACAAATAATAGAATCAAAAGGATAAACCTCGGCAACCATATTAGCAAAAAAGACACTCCGCAGCATAAATACATAGCTTATGGCATGGGTAAGGCCGCAGATAGGGAATAATCTCTTGGAAAATCTTAAGCGCAGATGCGCTAACTCAGAGAGGTTCGGAGAAGAAGTAAAAAAAAGTGTGTATTGTATATCCCGCAAGTAACGCCGCATATCATCTAAAACTATAATCTTTACCCTATCGAGTCCGACATTTAACTGCAATAAATTTGTTTTAAGCTGGACGATGCCTTCCGGTTCCGTAAAAAAGTGGTATTCGTTAAATGTGCCGTGTTGTAATAGCGCCCGGTAAAAATCTTTGGTAGCTACCCAGGCGCCATAAATCTTCTCTTGTCCGGAAGCGCTTTTTGGAGAGAGAAGCAATTTAGATGGCATAAGCGAAGCAAATATCTTCATATTTTGTCCCTGCATCCTATTATACCCTTTTCTATAAGTTATATTCTAACTCAAAATACTTAATTTGTTGATAGATAGCGTTATAAGGGCCTGGATAGGTAAGCTATAAAAATACTCCCTTCCCTATCTTACGCTCGACATTAAAGGACCTCAATGTATGCGCCAAGCAACCCCCGCTACATTGCTTGCGAAGTAAATATTTGCAGCTAAGACATTTTTCGGTAGCTCCAACTTTCCGGAAACCCTTGAATTTATTCTCATAAAATCGCAGTATCTCATCCATATCTTTAAAATCAGTCAGTTTCCTATTCCACAATGTTGAAGTAACAAAACATTGCCACACCGTTAGGTCAGGGGCTACATCAATAACAGGTTTGCAGTGAGTTACTAAGTGGGCGTTAAAATAATGCAATTTCCCGCACTCTGATCTCGTGAAACTACACAGGGTAAACCCGCAATCAAAATAGCAAGCTATATCCGCTTCATCACACCTGCCGGCAAATTCAACTATTTTTTTTGCGATTATTCGATGTTTATCAAGCGGGACATACTGGTTATCGTAACCTAAAATAGGAGAGGCGATACCTAACCTGATTTCTCTCTTCAGGTTATACTTCTTTACCAGCTCAATTAAAAAATATGTCTCAAGTTCTTCTTGGTAGATGTTAAACCCAAGCGAAATTTTCTTATGCAACATTTGCAATGTCTCTTTTACTCTGGCATATCCCCCCCCCTTATATGAGTCTGGGGCATTGATATTAATTATTATATTGCATTTCTTATCTTCTATATCCCTTAGAAATAATATATCCTTCTTATTTCTTATTATTCCATTTGAGAATATCGTAAAACGCAATCCTTCACTCGCTATCATTTTGATTGCTTTAGAAAAATCTGGATGCAATGTAGGTTCGCCACCTAATATTCCCACATGGTTCACATTGCTTTTTTTGCAAAAATTTATAATCTTCCTCAGATTTTTTGTACTAATATAGGATTTTACCGTTGGTTGGCTTAACTTCAATTTATATGCCGCAAAACAATATGAGCACTTCTGATTACAATAATTAGTAAATAAAATGTTCATAGCTCCTTTTGCATTATACTGCGTTCAATAAACTCATTTTTCTTATTTTTAAGAAAAATATCTTTATATACGGATATCTCTTTAAAACCCATATTCTCAAAAATCTTTCTGTCTAAATGCGCGTTTTTAAATACGCTGACTAAAACCCCTTTTGCACCGGACTCTTTCAATAAACTGCATGCCTCCTCTAATAGGCGCTCTTCTAAATTCGTTCCCCTATACCTGACTCTTAACTTCGCCTCATAAAGCCACCAACCGTTAAAAGGACAATTTATGGGCTTAAAGAAAAATGACAGGAATCCTGCCGGCTTAGAATCTATATTTAACGCAATCGTCCACCTGGAAATAGGCGATTCTCCCTTTAGTGACTCCGAAATCTCCTTTGCGGAAATTTCCTTGGAAAACCTGTTGTTTACTCTAGGATTGATTGGTACCTGCAGGGAAAATTCAATTCTTTTAGTCGATTTTTCCATAAGGCGGGCAAGTTTTCGATAGGCCTTATACTGCTGTAGCCAGCTGATAAAATAAATTATCTTATCCCACAGGTGTTGTTTAAGGCGATAATATTGAAGATAAACATTTAAGAAAAGCTGTTCTACTAAGGGGTAATCTTTTCTTGCAGTATCGAAAGTTCTCTCTTTTCTTTCGATCCGGGTTACTATCCCTAAAATATCCTGATTAAAACCAGGCCCGTCATTTCCGAATTTAGCAGTATCTGATCTGGTAATGATATAATCTCTCCCGTTATCATTACCTTTAGCAATAGTACGGTGGGCAAATAAACGGTTATAACGCCGGTAGACCGCGATATCCCCTACCTTAACTTCACCTATGCTCCTGGGCTCGATATACAAAGTATCCCGCGGCCGAATACAGGGGTACATGCAGATCCCCTCGGAACGGAATTTGACCAATTTCCTTTCCGCAAGTAATTTTCCCAGTTCAAAGACCTGTAATACTGATCCGGTTTCATGCGGGTTATTCAAATTTTCCTTATTTATCTCTTCGCAAACAGGAGCATATTTATAAGACTGACTACAGAATTCCTGATAATCAGGGTTTTTACAGGTCATATGCCTGACCTCTTTAAATTTACTTCGTATTTAATCTCTTCTGGCCTCGGCGAGCCGGCAGTAATATTCTACAGGAGATTCAGCTTCTCCTGTTTCCAGCAATGACCTTGCAGGACACTTATGGCAATGCTCTTTACTCCTGCAGCCAATGCATTTACTATCCGTCTTATATTTAAGTTTCAATATTTCCGCAAATCTATCAAACCCGTCCTTAAATGCCTCTTTCCTTAAATCCGTAGAACATTCCTTGGTAAGATAGCAGAACTGCAGGATTCCCTGCGGATTGATGAAGTAATGATCAAACCACGAATTACAATGATATAGCCCTTCGGGATTAAACCAGATTTGCCGGTGCCTAAACTCTTCCTGCCTCTGAGCTCTCATATCGCTATCGCTGCTCTCTATCTTTATAATATCCTCCGGCTCTAACCGGTGCCGTTTTGGCTCCTCTGCGCCGTTTAATCCCGGGAAAATAAATGAATCAAACTTGAATTTCCCTTTGCCCAAGAGTTTTTCAGTAAAGCGCTTTATATTTATAATCTCATCCTTATTTTCCTTTAAGCCATTACATTTCAGGACAAGGGGAAGAGAGCGCCTCTTTATCTCGTGGATATTGCGTATTACGGTATCAAAAGAATTTTCCCTACGCGTTATCCTTTCATAATTATCCTTGTTTAGGCTGTTTAATGTTATTTCTATATTTAAAGGTGGATTTTTTTCCAGGCACTCAAGGACCTCTTCATTGATATTGAAACCGGAAGTGAATATATTTACCAGAAATCCCTTTTCCCTGGCGTAGCGGTAAACCTCTAAAAAACCCTGGTATAAAAGGGGATCTCCTCCTGTAAATGTAATCTCTATTCCGCCTAAACCGCGGACTTGGTCAATTATCTCTTTCCAGAAAAGGGGCTTGAGCTCTTCTTTTGGCTGGCCGGCACAGTAACAGTGGATACAATTGAAGTGGCACTTATAGGTAAGGTTTATCTGTCCGTATAAAGGGGCCCTTTTATCAGAAACGCCGAAAGCGTTTCTAAAGTCGTCGTAGCTTATTTCCTTCATTTCAGGTTTCTTATATAACTGACCACCCTCTTGTCGTTCTTAAAGCCGAATTTGTAGCAGGGTTTTTTAGACAGTATATCCAGAAGAAAGTCAAAGGCGAAACTGACGCACTCCTTGTCCCAAAAAGAAAGGAAGAGTGTCTTGAAAAAATGATTGAACCCTTCTATATAATTTACCCTTTCGGCGAGGTTAGCTTCCCTGTGGTATATATAAAAAAGCTTTGATAACCTTGTTTTCCCGTTACTGCCCTCTGCTAGATAATACGGATAACTCCTATGCCAAGGCGTCGGATACATATAAAAATCGTTCTTATCTTTTTTTATTATGCCCCTTTCATCGTTTAAAATTTTAATACCAGGAATCTTTCCCCATATCCTGCTCATAGTAGTTTTACCCGCTTGGCTAAGGCCCGCAAAAAGATAGCCATTTTTGCCTTCTTTTACCCCAGCGGAGTGGAATAATATTCCGATCCGCCTCTTTGCCATATAATAGATTATAAAAACCTGCAGAAACCCATAGATGATTTCCTTCAATTTCCACTCATTGTTGGCGTTTATTATAAATAATTCACCGTCAGTCAGATCTTCGTTTATCAACAGTTGATACCGCCCGGCACTACCTCCTTCTATCAATATCTTCCTGCCGGACTTTCCGATCCGCCAATTAAGACCGCTTCCAAAATACCGTTCTTCCGCTTTGTCCAAATTCCTGCGGCCAGGCCCAGGCAATCTAGCCAGCTCCAAGCGGTAACGCTTCTGGAGATCGCTTTCAGTTTTAAAAAACTCCTCGCGCTTGAATATCCTGTGCCTTGGTATCACCTTGAGTGTAATATTTATGTCGGTTTTAGGCGTACTGTTTTCTAGAATAAAGTTACTGTAGCGAAAATGGCTGGTAGTTTCTTTTTCCGGGGCAAATTCACTCTTTATTACGATAATTGTATCGGCTATATTTAAGAAGGTTTCCGTCACGTTGATTTTAACTAATCGCCTTGATAGAGCGCAGATCTTTTATAAGTGCACCAAGTTCTTTATCAAGCTTTGCCTCGTTCACTTCATACCTGTCCATCAGGCGGTCTTTTATATCCGACAAAGCCGTCTTGCCGTCCATAAGAGACCATGCGTAGGCCGCTGTCTCATTAAGGGTATAGAGACAATTAAGATCTTTTGATGAACTATAAAGCGGCATAAGAATAACCTCACCCTCAATTTCCCTTGTTACAACGTTATCACTTTTTCTGAACATTTTCTTTCCATCCATCTTCACACCTTACTTTCCCGCGTTTGTATAGCACGTTTTTTAAAGACTAAAACTAGAAGATGCTTTATATAACCTGCATATAAAACGTCTTAGTCCGTTCCGGACCAAATTCCAAGTCCGCAAATCTGTAAATTACCAAAAAATGGCTAGGATGAGTTAGAATCCAATGGAGCATACTCCCCACAAAAAGGATAAGTCGAGTCGTTGGTAGGCGCTACACAACACGATAATACGGCCTGTTCAGGGTTGAGTTTTACCTTGTAATCACCATACGTTGCCACGGTAATTTCTTCTTCTTTCTGAGCCCTTTTCTCATGGCCTTCTCCTATATATCAACTTGATTCTCCCCTCTTTGCAGGCCTACCAACCTAAATATAAATAAGAAGCTAAGTCCCTTAACAAGCCTTTTCAATCCACTGAATCTGCGAATTTCAAAGAAAAAACTAACTAGATGCACCACCGGACGAAGGCTCGGAATAGCCACCAGGACCCCACTGGGCACAAACACCTCCCGTCCAATATCCACCGGAAGTGCAACACGATAATACGGCCTGTTCAGGGTTGAGTTTTACCCTTGTAATCCCCATACGTTGCCACGGTAATTTCTTCTTCTTTCTGAGTCCTTTTCTCATGGCCTTCTCCTATATATTCCGATTAGTTTTACCCTTGTGTGCCTAACTCAGTCGCATATACTACAAATAAAATCTTACCATCGCAAACCAAGATTGTCAATTATGTTTTTGATAAGGGAAAAATCAGTATTAGTTTGCGGTTTTACTGATAGGTGATATAATTTATCATATAAAGAAGAAATATGGTTTCTAATATAAATGGCCATAAAGATACGGGAATATACAGATTTTTCATGGGATCTGCATGTTAAGGGCGAACACAAGCCGATTGTAGCGCAGATAGAACTTACCTACAAATGCCCTCTCCACTGCGAACACTGTTGTACTGATTGTTATAATAACAGGGCTTGTGCAGCCAAAGAGCTGTCAACGCGCCAGGTGAAGAAAATAATGGATAAATGTAAATCCGCCGGCGTTGTATGGTTTTGTTTTACAGGCGGAGATCCCCTGACGCGTAAGGATTTCGCTGAGCTTTATCTTTACGCCAAAAAAATTGGTTTCATAACGACCATATTCTCATCTCTTGTTTCAATGAATAAAACGGTCCTTGAAATTTTTAAATCCTCACCTCCGTTCGCCATTGAGACCACTTTAAATGCCGGAACATGCGAAAAATATAAAGAGATAACGGGGATGGATCTATTCAAAGAACACGTCAATAACATAAAGAAATTATTGAAAAACGGTATCCCGGTCAAGGTAAAAACCCAAGTTACAAAACAAAATATCTCACAGATAGGAAAAATAAAAAAGCTGGTTGAATCTCTCGGCCTTGGCTTTAGGCCGTCTACCATGATCCATGCCCGTCTTAATGGCGACACCCACCCTTGCAGGCTGCGCCTTGACCCGAAGGAAGCGACATTCGTTAATAAGCAATATGGTTATTTTGACGACGAAGAAGCAAGGCAACCCAGAGAAAAAATAAACGCACGCAAACTCGCCAAAAAGCCAGGAAATAATAAGCTGCTTGCGTGCGCATCCGGAAGCTCTGCCTTTTGGATCACAGCCCAAGGCAAGATGATCCTCTGCTCAACTCTACGGACATTCAATTATGACTTATTGCGAAATAATCATACGGTTAAAGCCGGCTTTTACAAACTCAATAAAAAAGCCCACGGCTTAACTTTTAAAACCGAAAGCAAGTGTGCATTATGCGAACATAGGATGACCTGCAAATGGTGCCCGGGAAGGGCGATGCTGGAAAAGGGTTCTTTGGAAGAGCCGATCAATTATTTCTGTAATTTGACTAAAGAGACATTAAGGCATCCCGCGATTAAATCCTGCCTCTGCAAGCGCCATTTTCCTTGACTCCTCATCGCAGGTAAAAAAATCTTTCTTCAAAGCCCAAGCTTTCGCCGGGCACCAATGGCAGAAAGAAGCTAAGCCACAGGCATTGCACTGATATTTTCTCGGTATTTCAATCTTGGAAACCAGCTTTTTAAGCTTCTTCCAACAGCCATTAAAAGAGCTTTTTAGAATATTATATTCGGGGTAATGAATCTGTGGGCAGAAATTCATTTCTCCGTACGGGTTTATCGTAACCTCAAACTGTCCGGCCCCGCAACGAAACAATTCCCTGCGTCCTGCCGCCTTCGGTTTCAACTCCAAAAAGGCCTCTTTGTTAGCGGCGTCCCTATCGCCTGTAAGCAACCCCTTTATCCTGCATATTTCATCTGGTTCTACCTGATATCGCAAAGGAGCCCTGTTCCCGTCAGCTTTACGGGTCAGGGATGGTCCATATCTAAAAAAACATCCCTGTCTTTCGGCCAGTTTTTTAATATCCATAAGTTCATTCTTATTTAATGAAAGAAGAGTGGTTTTAATCTGGGCATCCACACCTTCTTTTTTAAGCGATTTTACGGCCTTCATGACGCATTCAAAGCTTCCCGTTCTCCCTGTTATTCTTTCAAATGTCTTCTTTGTTGCGCCTAAAACTGATATATCTACACGGTTTAAGCTTGTCCCAAGAGAAGCTATTCTTTTAGCGGCACCCTTATTTATGAGAGTGCCGTTGGTAAGAATGCTTATTCTAAACCCGCAATTTTTGGCATAATCAAGGATATCAAAAATATCTTCTCGCAAGAACGGCTCTCCTCCTGTGAAACCTATATGAAAAGATCCGGCTGTTTTTAGCTGGTTAAGTATTGAAACTACCTGCGCCGTAGTAAGTTCCTTCTTCCGCCTGTCAGGGGCTACATAGCAGTGGATACAGCGAAAATTACACTTATAGGTAAGTTCAAACATCACGCTGCCGGGAAATTTATGCTTCCTTGCTAGGGTATTTATACCAGCATAAAAATTGTCTGAGCTTTCTTTTCTAATAGCCATATTCTATGATATAAAGAATCTTCCTTTTAGTTAAAGCCGCTCTCTTATTTTCCATGCGGCTGGTCCTCTATATTTATGTAATCCTTAAAATTCATCCCCTCGCCCAACTCCTGTTTGACAATGCGTATCCTATCCGGAACATAGGGATGGGTTTTTAAATATGACCTGGGCCGTAGCGGCATGCGCCGGTTTACCTCCTGTAATTTCTTAAGAAAAGTTATCATTGCGCGCGGGTCATAACCCGCGAGCTTGGCGTAACGGCTGCCGAGCTGGTCAGCCAACAGTTCATCTTCCCGGGAGTAACCCAGGAATATTTCTGCAAATGCCGTATCTGCGGCAGCTCCTACCTGGCCTGGTGTAGGCGCGACAGAGATAAGTATCCGCAATATGGAATAACCCTGCATTGCCTGCAGTTTCTTGATACTGTGCCGGGCGACGATATGGACTACCTCATGCGCCAGGACGCAGGCAAGCTCGCTGTCATTGGCTACTTTATCTACAAGCCCTTTATTCACGTAAACAAAGCCGCCTGGCAGTGAAAACGCGTTTACTTCATCATCATCCAATACCTCAAATGTGTAACCTATCTCTTTTCTGTCGCAAACAGCGGCGATCTTCTTACCGATATCCCTGACCCTTTTCTGAATCAAGGGATCATCCACAGGCTTATACTCCTTATCCACCTGTTTGGCTATGGCCTTACCCATTGTCACTTCTTGATCTGTGCTGTAATAATAAAGTTCCTGTTCTCCGGTAACAATGTTATATTCGCTGGAGCAGCCGCTTAAAGTGGCCAATAGCAAAGGGCAAATAGCAAATGGCAAAAGAACAAAAACCTTAATATGCAACTTCTTGAGCATAAGATATAATTTTCTTAACGGCAAGCCGACGACATTATAGAAACATCCCTCAATACGGCGAATAAAGAATGCGCCTTTGCCCTGAATATCAAAGCTGCCTGCCTTATTCAGGGGATTAACCTTAGAGAAATAATCCCTTATTTCTTTATCGGTCATATCATCCATATACACCCTGGTTTTTTCGCAAGCAGTTAATTTTATCCTTCTATCCTTGTCAATCACGGCAAGGCCGGTATAAACATCCTGGGGCCTTGCGGAAAGCCGCTTAAGCATCTTCCTGGCGTCTTGAAGATCAACTGGTTTACCGAATATCTTTTTATCCTGCACTGTTATCGTATCTGCGGCAATTACGACCCCGCTTTTTATCTTCTTAGCTACAGCCATGGCTTTCTCTAAAGCATTTCTTTTTACGAGCCCGGAGTAAGTCAGATTTCCCTTGCTTCTTCTCTCCTTTATCTTTGCAGGCAGAACCTTGAATTTCAACCCGAACATCTTAAATATTTTCCTGCGGGCTGCTGATTCCGTTGCCAGGTATATCTTTCTTTTCATGTCGCTGCGCTTTCTCCGGCAAGATAGCCGGTCGAGAATGCCGCCTGCAGATTAAATCCTCCGGTATCCGCAGCCACATCTATCATCTCACCGCAAAAATACAGGCCTTTTATAAGGCGTGACTCCATGGTGCGGGGATTTATATCCTTCAAGGATACGCCGCCCTGGGTCACCATTGCTTCCTCAAGGCTTGCGCTACGCAGTATATCGAAGCGTAATCCCTTAAGAGGCCCGGCCAATCGTTGTCGCTCAAGCCGTGTAATATAACTTGCCTTTTCCCCAGGGTCAATCTTTGCCAGAGAGATAAAAACATCGACCAGCCTTAATGGAAGAAAATCCTTCATGATATTGCGCAAACTCTTCTTTGGATTTTCAGCCAGTTGGCGATTAAGACGATCAGAAAGCTGCTGCGTGGATAAAGCGGGCTTAAGATCTATCTCGGCAAAAACCCGCTTTCCTTCCTCAAACCACTGCGTAACGTTACCACTTAATGTAAGGACAAGCGGCCCTGAAATACCGCAAGAGGTAAATAACAACTCGCCTATCTCTGAAATTATTTCTTTCCTGCCGTCGCTGAATTTAAGCCGTATATTTTTTAAGGTCAAGCCTTCGAGGGGATACTTCTGGACGGTTTCAAGCGGCACAAGGCCTGGCCTTAAAGCGACGATATGATGCCCGAGCTTTCCGGCTATACTTATGCCCAAGCCGTCTGAACCGGTAAAGCTATAAGAGGCCCCACCCGTAGCAAGGATAAGCCTGTCGCAGTTCAAAGTCTTTCCGTCTCTAAGTATTACGCCATTAACCGTATTCTCTTCTACAAGTATACCCTTGAGGCTTTTCTGAAAGAGGGTTTTTACTCTCTTTTCTTGCAGTTCTTTCTTTAAAACCTCTACTACGCTTGCGGAATTATCACTTGCGGGAAATACCCTTTCCTGCCTCTCTGTTTTTAACGCAAGCCCCCGCTCTTCAAAAAAAGCTATGAGCTCCGTATTAAAGAATTTTTTAAAGGCATCCCTGAGGAACTGTCCGCCGGAATAAAATCTTTTTAGGAATGCGTCCAATTCGCAGGCATTGGTGATATTGCAACGACCTTTGCCGCTTAAGAGCAGTTTTCTGCCCAGGACGGTATTCTTCTCAATAAGTATAACCTCCTGGCCTAGGCCTGCTGCCCGTATGGCAGCCATTATGCCGGCTGGACCTGCGCCTACAACTATGATTTTATTCTTCGACACCGATATTTATATATGCGGCATTACTTTATAAATAAATAATTTGGCAGAATCTTTCTTGGGAGTATATACAATAAATTTGGATAAAAAAGAAATGAATTTATCTCCAGAAACAGAACTTTTTATAACTTTGGCGAAATTTGAAAAACCGGCTTTTGGGAAAATACCCGATTCGCCTAAAACCGATTTTGAATTAAACTTAGCTAAGATTTCTTGCAGCTGCTGCTGCGCATCTTTAGGCCAGTTTACCGTTTCGAATATAACAATATAAACCGGCAAATTACCCTGTTGAAACTCAAGGATCATTTCCGATAAAGGCTTACGGGATACAGGTGAACAATTTGAATCAAGATCTGAGCAATTAGAAAAATACGCCACTTTCCTGCCTGAGAAAAAATCTTGCATAAAAGGATATAAATTGGTGATTATTACCTCACTTTTATCGGTGTTCTTTTCTACCCATTGATTTACAGCTGCAACAAAGTACCAATCAATCTTCTTTAACTGCGTGGCCAACATATCTTTATTTGTAACTTTTGTAGAGGCCAGCTGGCACTCTTTACATTTTTCATCTCCGATTTGAAAAACCTGAAAAGAAAATTTATGAGTTTTATATATAATATTAAATTTATGCACAATGTCATATAAGTCCAAAGGCGTATCAACCCACTGGCCATGGTTTTCCAGTATCAAATAAACCGGCCTTCCGGAGTTCTTGTATCTGTTTATTTTTTCGATGATTGACCTGCCGATTGGCTCAGGGAATTCAAACCTCTGCCTGTGAAACAGGGGTATTATGATCCTGTCTGCGTAGAATCCGGCAAGAGTGGGATTTATGTTTGTAACCAAAACCGCGTCTTTTTCCGTATTTTTGTTTGCCCAAGAAACTCCATTCTCCCATTTTCGCCTTTCTACAAGAACTAGTGCCCCGAAGGACCGCAAATAGTAACAAGCCGAAAAAAACAGGATCCAGAAGATAACAATAAAAATGAATAGACGGCCTAAGTATATTTTTACAATACCAGCGTTTAGCCGGCTTCCCTTCTTAACGTGTATTAATTCCGATAAACTATTAACGCCCCCGGACAGGATAGTTGAAGCAGGCAAAATAAGAATTGCGGCATACGGTATAAAAAACCTGGCATCTTGATAAAAGTAAAAAAGCTGAAAAATAAAAGCTAAAAAAGGGATTAAGAAAAACATCAGGGCTTCTGTTTTCTTGCCCCTGCGATACCAAATTAGCAACCCTAATAGATACATAAAAAAGATTACGAATGAAACTGAAAGCATCTGGGTTGGCTCCATAAAAAGGCTCTTGATATTAATTTTTGGGAAATATTGGGTGGAGAGAAAGGGTGAAACAATATAGTGGCTATAGAATAAAAGGTTCGGCAAAAGATGTTTTAAGGCGAAAACCGAATGCGTTCCGAAGGGGACCGCCTGCACATTCTTCATATAAGCGAAATAATACCTTATATACCAGAAATAATAAATAACTGGTATGATAGAGATTATTGCGCTAGAAATTATATTCGCATAAAACGGCTTTTTATTATTATATTCCAAGATATCCTTCTTATTTAAAATCAAATAAAGGGCCGATGAGGGAAGAATAAATAAGGCCAGATACGGACGGAGTAAGAATAAAATAGAAGCAAAAACCGCGGCAGGAATAAGGAAATTTATATTTCTTACGCTTTTTAACACACCGAACAAAGTCAAAGTTACAAAAAGCATAGCGGGGATTTCCGACATAACTACGCGTGCACCATAAAAAATAAGGCAAGGCAGAAAAGCCGTAAGAATAGAGGCGATGATTCTCGCTTTGGATTCCAATAAGAGCGTGCCTAAATAATAGACGGCTGGAATCGTAAGCGTGCCTATTACTACCATGGTCATTATTGCGGCATCGCCGCTTACTCCGAATATCTTGAAAGGCAGTAATAAAAGCAGGGACATCCCGATTGGATAAAAGGCAGGAAAAGATAGGTCTCCGATACGTATCAGGTATTTTCCTGAAAGGCACAGTTCCCTGGCGCCTATCGCGTATTCGTAAGAGTCAGGTATATAGCCAAGTAAAGTACCACGTAAAAAATACCTGACTAAGAAACCGCCGATTATTATCAGTATAAGCAGGTCTCTTTCTTTTAACTTTTGAGTTATCAATTCGGTTAACCTTACGCGCAGTTAGTTGTTTACAGCCCGAAATCGGCTATGGTAAATATGGATTCAAGCTTAAGACCGGCGCTACTTAGATTATCCCGCGCTCCTTCGTTCCTGTCTACGATGACAATCGTCGAATCAACGGTAACGCCAAGCTTATCCAAGACGCCCTTGGCTTCAATCAATGCTTTACCTGTAGTGGCTACGTCATCGACCAGGAGTACACGGCTTCCCTTTTTTAACTGCGGACCTTCTATTTGCTGCCTGGTGCCGTGCTCTTTCGGGCTTTTCCTGACAATGAACGTAGTGAGGGGGATTTTATTGATATGGCTAAGAGCGGCAATGGCGCCTGTAATGGGGTCTGCGCCGAGGGTGGGGCCGCCGATAGCAGCGATATTCCTACCTCTTATCATCTCCAGGATTATGCTGGCAGTAAGGTATGCGCCTTCGGGGGTTAAAGTAATGATGCGGCCGTCTAAATAATAATTGCTCTCTTTACCAGAGGAAAGAATGAATTTTCCTCTTTTTAACGCTTCTTTTTCAAGAAGCCCGAACAATTGCCTTTTTAAGCTGTTTAATTTCTGTTCTTCCATAACGTCTTTATTTTACTATCCTAACCGCAAACTGTCAACACCCGATATAGGCTCTTTCCATTCAATTATTTTTGACAAACGCGTATTTGCCTGTTATCATATCCGTATGTTAGGGCGCTTCTTTAAGGTCCTCAAAGATATAGTTTATCCCGAAATATGCCTTAGTTGTAAAGAGAGGACCGATAAAGGCGCTATTGACAATTTGATCTGCTCAAGGTGTTGGCTGGAGATAAAACGGAATACCCCTCCTTTCTGCCTTGCCTGCGGAAGGACGCTTAAAGGAAATCGCCTTAAGAAAAATATTTGTGTAAATTGCATGAGGCAACCGCACTATTTTGACCGCGCTTTCAGTCCCTGCGTTTATACGGGCGCGATTCAGGAATTGATACGCCAGTTCAAATACAACGGTAAGGACCGCCTTGGCCTTCCTTTAAGCAGGCTGATGATTGAATTTATCCGGGAATACGATATCCCTATAGAATATATGGATTATATCGTGCCTGTCCCCTTACACGGTGTCCGTCGGCGCCAGCGCGAATTTAACCAGGCAGAGCTGCTCGGCCGTTATATCTCCGAGGAATTCAGGAAACCGTTGTCCGCAGATTTATTAGTGCGCCACCACCCTACGAGGACCCAAACGGGACTGAAAACAGAGAAACGCATCTCCAACGTAAAAGGGTGTTTTGCGGTAAAAAACAGGGATCTTGTAAACGGTAAAAAGATACTCCTTGTTGACGACGTATTGACCACCGGTGCTACTTCCTCAGAAGCGGCGTTCACCCTTAAAGATGCGGGGGCCAACATAGTTTTTGTGATGACTCTAGCCAGCTAATAATATGAAAATACTCAGGAACTATTTCCTCAGGGAATTCTTTACCCCCTTCTTCTTATCGCTTGTGGTATTCAGTTTTGTAATGGTAGTCGTGGGCGCGATCAAGGATGTCGCAGACCAGGTAATTAACCGCGGCGTCGACTTATACAGTATCGTAAAGCTCTTTCTGCTTATGACCCCTTACATTTTCACCTATACCATCCCCATTGCCGTGCTCATCGCGGTACTTCTATCCTTGGGCCGGTTATCCAGCGATAACGAGATAACCGCTATCAGGGCAAGCGGGATTAATCTTCTCCAGTTGATAACCCCCCTGCTTGTCAGTGCCATGATCGTAAGCCTTGGGTTGGTAATCTTCAATGACCGCGCTGCCTCATACGCGCATTTCGCCTACCGGAAAACCCTTATGGATATAGGTATAAAGAACCCCACTGCTGCCTTTGAAGAAGGAGTATTCATTAATTCTTTCGAGCGCTACATCCTGTTTATCTACCATATCGACCATAAGACTAACCGGATGAGCAATGTGCGCATATACGAACCGCAGGGAGAGGGTAAACCCACCCGTACTATCGTGGCAAAGGCAGGGGAATTTATCGCTATCCCCGAGAAAAATCTGGTAAAGTTAAAATTGATAGACGGGACATCAGATGAGCCAGATCCCCAGAACCCGGCAAATTTCTACAAGTTAAATTTCAGGACCTATTTTATGAACCTGAACCTGGCGGCTGCGCAGAAAAAATCCTCAATTGAGAGAAAACCCAAAGAGATGACTATTAAAGAATTAAACGCCCAGATAAATAAACTGAGGCGCGAAAAGATAGATGCCGCGCCGTTGGTCGTAGAGCTGCAGCAGAAATTAGTCCTGGCCTTCTCCTGCTTTGTCTTTATGCTGTTGGGCGCATCTTTAGCCCTGGTTACCCGCAGGCGCGAAAAATCAATAAATATAGGTATCGCGGTCCTCATTATCGTCGCATATTACCCTTTGCTTATCGGCTGCGAGGCATTAGGCATGCAAGGCACTCTAAACCCCGTCCTTGCCACATGGCTGCCCAATATAATATTTGGAACAATAGGGGCATTACTTACATATAAGCTATGCGCATCCTAGACCGCTATATATTATCCTCTATCATAGGTATATTCCTCTCCTGTGTTTTCGTCTTTCTTTTTATTTACGTCATTATCGATATCCTCTCGCAGCTGGAGGACCTGCTTAAGTACAGCGTATCCATAGCCCTATTAGTGCAATACTACCTCACCAATATCCCTGTGATGCTGGTACGGGTAGTGCCCTTTGCCTGTCTTTTGAGTACCCTTTATGTCTTCAGTAAATTAAACCACACCAACGAGATTATCGCCATGCGCACCGCAGGGCTAAGCGTACCGCAAATAAGCAGGAACGTAATTGTCCTGTCTGTTATCACGAGCCTCTTTATATTTTGGGTAAATGACCGCGTAAGCCCCGTAGCCCTGGCTATTAACCAGAAGATAAGAACCCGGATGGAGGAAAGCAAAAAACAAGCAAAAACCAAAAAAGAAGAAACAATAAATTACCTAGCAATGTACGGCTTAAGAAACAGGCTCTTTTTTATCGATAAATTCAATATCAATACAAAAACCATGGAAGGAATAACAATCCTTGAGCATGATGAGAACCAGAACCTGGTAAAAAAGATAGTGGCGAATAAAGGCGCATACGAGGATAACCTGTGGAAATTCTACCATTCAATTACCTATAGCTTCGACCTTAACGGACAGGTAATCGGCGAGCCGCTCTATATGGAAGAGGAAATCATGAGTATTCCGGAAACTCCCCAGGATTTCATAACTCAACGGCAGAAGCCGGAACTAATGACCAGTGAGGAGCTGGAGAATTATATCTGGAAGCTCTCTAAGAGCGGCGCTACAAACGTTATCCGTAACTTCAAAGTCGATCTTTACCAGCGTTTCACTTCTCCTTTTATGTGCATAATTATGACGCTAGTGGGAATAACTTTTGCGCTACGCATGCGCGGGCGCGCGACGGGATTATCTTCAATAGGGTTATCTCTTATGGTAGGATTTCTTTATTATATACTAGACGCTGTAGGCGTAGCTTTAGGCAGAGGTGGCATCCTTACGCCGCTTCTGGCAACTTCAGTCAGTCATATAGTCATGCTTCTCTTCAGCCTCTATATGATAGAGGCCATGCCTTAAGGGGTATACACGCGCGGGATCCTGCTTCCTAAACCGCAGACAATTTCATAAGGTATAGTACCGGAAAGTTCAGCTAACTCCTCTGCAACAATCTTTTTACGGCCTTGGCTGCCGATAAGAACCGCTTCATCTCCGATTTTTACATCCAAATCTCCCACATCCACCATTATCTGGTCCATACATATCCTGCCGCAAATCTTAAAACGCTTTCCCCCTATTAATACCGGGCCTTTATTGGAGAGGTTGCGCGGATATCCGTCTCCGTATCCTATTGGGATGGTGACGATCTTGGTCGGCCTTTTTGTAAAATAGGCGTGGCCGTAACTTATGCCGCAGCCGGCAGGCACCTTTTTAATAAATACCACTTTTGTCTTTAAGCTTAAAACCGGTTTTAAATCTATCTTTAAACCCTCTTTGGGATAAAGGCCGTAAATCACAAGGCCAGGTCTCACCAGGTTAAAATGGCTGTTTTTATAATCAATAATACCCATACTGTTTGCCGAATGCATAAGCGGTATGCCTATGCCTTTCTTTCTTAAGCGCTCAATCAGCTTGTTGAAAATATCTATCTGATAAGAAGTGAAATCCTTATTTGTATCCGCAAAGGCAAAATGGGTAAATATCCCATCCATCTTAACAAAAGGCAGGTTGTTTATTCTCTCGACCAGCTTTTCTGCGTCATGCGGCATGACTCCGATCCTGCCCATTCCGGTATCTACCTTCACGTGCACATTTACCTTCTTTTTCTTTTTACGCGCGAAGACGTTTAATGCCTGTGCAAGTTCTCTATCGCATACTGTAAGTGCCAAATTATACCTGAATGCCGGGGTAACATCTTTTTTCAAAATAGCCCCCAACACAAGCACTGGGATTCTTATCCCTGCCTCCCTGATTTTTATCCCTTCGTCGATGGAGGCTACGCCAAGAAAATCCGCTCCGCAGGAAACTATCTTTTTTGAAACAGGGATTAAGCCATGGCCATATGCGTCTGCCTTTACGGTAACCATAACTTTAGTAGCGCAAGAAACCAGCTTTTTTACCTGGCGGAAATTATGCGCCAGGTTACTTAAATTGACCTCAGCCCAGGTTGGCCTATAGAAACGCACCTTTTAGCTCCTTTTGCCGGCTACTGACTTAATCTGGCATTCCTTTGGATAAAGATATACCGGCTTAACTTCAAAAGAATTGCTTATCTTTGCTTTACGGATACGCTCTAAAGCAAGCGTAATTATATTGCGCGGCCGCGGATACCAGCAATCAGCTCCCATAAAAAATACGCCTTTTGAATTCCGCGAAAAGTTTTCCTTATATAACTTCAAAGCGTCTCCGAGCAGGATACTCCCGGGTTTTATTTTCTTTAACAACTCTTTTTCCCCTAAGAGCATATAAGGGCTTATCTTGCGCAGCTGTCCGTTATTATTTTTAAAGATGCCGCTATAAATGAGGTTACGCTTGGCGTCAATAACCGGCATTACGTAACCATGGGTATCCGCATTTAACGCAAGGATATCCAGGGTAGATATCCCTATAACGGGCTTCTTTTTTGACCAGGCCAATGCTTTTATCGTTGCCAGCCCTATCCGCGTGCCGGTAAAAGAACCGGGGCCGAGGCCACAGGCAAAGTAATCGATCTCTTCAAGGCCTATTCCTGCTGCCTCCAAAGCCCTCTTTATCATAACCATAATGAATACGGAAAGCTTCCTGCCTACTTCTACCCTGTATTCGTATATTTTATTATCCTTATAAAGTACAAGGCAGAAAAAATCTGTAGTCGTATCAATCCCTAATATTGTCATCTAACTCCTTCAATAGTTTCTTGTAACGGCCACCAAAAGCGCTAAATTCCATTCCCCTCTTCACTCTTCCCAAGTGCTTGAAATATATTTTTAAAAATTCCGGCGGTGTTATATTTTTGAGTTTATCCGCCCATTCGATTACTGTTACACCTCTACCATAAAGATAGGCCTCATAACCTAAATTAAAGATATCCTGTTCTCGCTTCAGGCGGTAAAGGTCAAAATGATACAAAGGAATCCTCTTACCGCGGTAATCCCTGATTAACACAAAAGAAGGGCTGATAATCTTACTCCTGGCAATACCCAGCCCCTCGGCAATACCTTTGGTAAAAACCGTCTTTCCACTGCCCAGTTCCCCAGATAAACAGATAATATCTCCGGGCTCCAGTTTAGTTGCCAGGAGCCTACCGATATGTAACGTCTCTTTTACGGAACTAGAAGTAAACCGCATTTAAAAATGCCGGTAACCCCGGGGGTTGATTTTTATATTCTTGTTATTTTTATCGATCAGGCTTAAACCTGAACTGCCAGGGTTAATCTCTCCGATAGGGAAGAATTTATAGCGTTTAGCAGCATATATTTTTCCCGCCTCTTTCCGGCTGGCAGTAAAAAGCAACTCAAAATCTTCTCCGCTATACAGCGCATCAGATAAACCCCTGGACTGCCTGCTTAAGGGGACAAGAGATTCATAAAGGGCAGCGCTTACTTTACTTTGCTCTAGTATATGCCATAAATCCTGGGCGAGGCCGTCGGAAATATCAATCATAGAGTTTATCTTGAAATGTTCGACCAGGAACCTTGCCTCTTTAAGCCGGGGGATAAATTTAAGGTGTTTTCCTTTAATGGAGCCGCCAAGTGGGCCGGTTACGAATATTACATCTCCGTGCTTCGCCGTGCTTCGTAAGCATAAGTTTTTCTTCTCTACAAGCCCCAACATGCTGACATCTATGGTCAGGCGGAGAGCCCCACTGATATCGCCTCCCACTATATTGATGCCGTATTTCCTGGCCAAATCAAAGATGCCGTCAGCAATCTTATCCACTTTCTTTACGGTTAAATTCCGCGGCAGGCCCAGAGAAACAACTGCGTGTTTTGGCCTTCCGGCACAAGCAGCTATATCGCTTATTGAAATTGCCAGCGCCTTTCTGCCGACAAGATACTGGTCATCGCGAGAAGTAAAATCAACACCCTCTACTATCATATCGCAGGTAAAAAGCTGATACATCCTACTGTTAAATCTTAAGACCGCGCAATCATCCCCTGAACCCACGATTACGCTGGAATCCGTCTTGAGCTTCTCCCTGAACCTTTTAATCAAACCAAATTCCCCTATCCGGCTAATAAACATTTTTAATTAGTAATTAGGGACGGTTCTCAATCCAATCGGAAAAGTGTCCCTAAATGGGGACAGTTTTAGCTTTGATTTGAGAACCGTCCCTAAGAATTTTCAAAATATTGTTGCGCGACGGCTTTCTAATGATACCTTTATCGGTGATGAATGCGATGATTAATTCTGCCGGCGTTACATCAAAGGCAGGGTTAAAAACCTTGATAGCTTTCCCGGCAATTGGTTTCTTAAAAAAAAGACTCTTTAGCTCATCCGCAGGCCGCTCTTCAATACGGATATCCCTTCCGCGCTTAATTCTTAAATCAAAGGTGGAACCAGGTGCTGCTACATAAAAAGGGACTTTATGGTATTTCGCCAATACCGCAAGATTATAGGTGCCGATTTTATTGGCAGTATCGCCGTTTGCGGCGATCCTGTCTGCTCCGGTAATAACCTTATCAATTTTCTTCATACGCATCAAAGTTGCCGCCATACTATCTGTAATAAGAGTGACACCTATGCCGCTCCTGTTTAATTCCCAGGTAGTAAGCCGCGCGCCCTGCAGCATCGGCCTTGTCTCGCAGGCAAAAACATCTATTTTTCTACCCTTATTTTTAGCGCTGTAAATAACACCCAACGCTGTTCCGTAATCAATGGTCGCCAGTATCCCGGTATTGCAGATGGTCAGGATTGTATCGCTGTTTTTGATGAGTTGCACTCCGAAAGAGCCGATAAGACGGCAGGAGCGCCTGTCCTCTTCGATGATATTCCTCGCTTCTTTAAAAAGTATCTCTTTTATCTTAGTAACCGGCTCGCCTCTATGCCGCAGGGCTTGCCCGCGCATCCTCTCCAATGCCCAAAACAGATTCCTGGCAGTGGGCCGCGAGGAAGCAATATACGAAATAATCTTATCGAGCGCCTTTGAAAACTGATTAAAATTCCCGGATCTCTTATTCCTGATACCCAGATAAACCCCCAAGGCCGCTGCAGCGCCAAGCGCAGGCGCGCCACGTATCTGCATAATCTTTATCGCCTTCCAGAGGGCCTTCAGGTCCTTGATATAAATATATTCCAGCCGCCCAGGCAACTTTGTCTGGTCGATAATTTTAATGCTATTGTTCTTCCACTCTATTGTGCGAATACCCATAATCTCCTTAGCCCTTTTAGCGAATCTGGTCTAGCTTTCCGTCTTTTGCCTCCGCGTGCTGAAATTTTTTGCCGTGCACTGCGGTTTACTCCTCGCTCTTGTGTCGTCTTACGAGAATAACAATCGCACACCGCTCGTCGTAATCCCTTGTGCACGCCAATCTAAAACGCTGTGCCAAAAAATTTCTAATACACGCTCCGGCAAAAGCCGGAAATCTTATGTCTACCACCCGCTAAAAATCCCTTATGTTTCAAAAACTTTTGTTACTTCTAGGGGCGGGTGACGAGGCGCAATTCACCTATCCCCCCTCCTATGCACCAAGATAATGCTGGCGATTTCTAAAGCGAATACGTTGGTTGTGGGTGACTTGGCCGGTTTCGAGCGCGGCCTCAAAAACCCCGAGCGGCCACGGTGTCCCCGCTCTTAGATGTCGGGACGAGCGAGGAGTTTTTGCGGAGCGCAGCAACGCCACGGTGGGGCGGTGCAAGCGTCCGCGCGAGAAACTGGACAAGGCAGGCCGCCCTACAACTATGTCTATGAGCGAAAAAACGACAGATTCCTCTATATTATAATCCAACTATCTTGGCAAATATACTTTTCTTGACCTTTATTGCCGCGTTAGGGCAGATCTCCTGACAGCAGAAACAGGCGATGCATTTGGGATAATCAAAAACAATCCCCTTCGGCTTCATAGTGATTACTTTCTTGGGGCACATCTTGATACAGGCAGCGCATTTTACGCACTGGTCGCGCTCAACGCACGGATAATAACGTATAAGTTTCTTTGCCAGATTAATTACCGGCTGGGGCAGCTTTCTATGCTTTGAAGTGACAGGCATACGAAAGGGTTTTATATTTAACTCCTTAAGCTGCTCGCCCAAGATCTCAATTTCTTTAATCTCAGCCGTGCCTAACCCGCGGGAAACTGCTTCTTTTGTGGAAGGCACATCCAAAGGATTAATCCCCATAATCATACTTAACACGCTGTCAATGCTCACGCAATCATTCCCCGCTACTACTATTTTGGGATGACACAGCGTACCGCTGGTTGCCGGGCCGTCCCCTTCCATTGCCAGAATCCCGTCAACAACAGTAAGGGCGGGCCTGGTCTCTTCATATACATCCACCAGTATCTTCGCAAAATCCTCTATATGAAAATAATTTTTATGCAGCTCTACCTTGAATGTGCCCCAGACAAGCCCGAATAGATTCTTTACGGCGCCGGTTAAAACAGTCAACTCATGCGTCTTAAGCTTCGGGATATTGACGAGGTAGTCGCAATGATCAAGCCAGCTAGCCAAGGGATATTTTTCACGCATGCGCTTCTTATCGAAATGGACTAACCTGACACCCTCTTCTTCGCAAACCCGAGTCATGCCGGTGCGGCGGTAGACCTCGTCGACATTTCCTATCTGGTTATCCCAGACACTCGGCCCGTCACCGACGACAACGATGCAGCCGATATCCTTTAAAATCCTGGCTACTGCCCGCACTACCTCAGGATGCGTGGTAATGCCGTATTCCGGCTCCTTGGCAAGTAAAAGGTTTGGCTTCACTAAAACCCTGCTTTTGGGCCGGATAAAATTCGTGACACCTCCCAGAAGCTCGATCGACCTAGTTAGCGCATCCTGCACCAAATGCGGTTCATAACTTGCGCAATTAACCAGCGATAGGCGTGATTTCATTTTAAATCAAAAAATCCCTTCGCGTTAACAGTAGTCACCTCTGCCACCATATCAATAGTTTCCTGTTTGATATTGGCTACCTCCTGCGCTACATATTTAACATTTAAAGGATCATTTCTTTTCCCCCGCAGGCCTTCAGGAGGAAGATACGGGGCATCTGTTTCAAGAAACATCCTTTCTAACGGAGCAAGCTTTACGATATCCCGCAAACCCTGCGCTTTTTTATACGTGATATTGCAGGTAAATGAGATATAGAAACCCAGCGCCAGGCACTCTTTCAGGAAACTTTCGTCACCGGAGAAACAATGCACTACTGTTTTTGCCGGCATCACCTCTCTTAGAATGCGTAGCGTATCGGCTTCTGCCTGCCGGTTATGAATCACAAGCGGCAAATTAAATTCTTTGGCTAAGACCACTAATTCTTTGAAAAGAAGCAGTTGATTATCCTTGCGGGAATAGTTTTTATAATAATCCAGGCCAATTTCACCTATCGCCACCACTTTCCGCTCCCCCGCCATTTTCCTTATTGAATCAAGCCACTCGTGCTTAAAATTATCCGCTTCATGCGGATGAATCCCTATTGTAGCGTAGATGAAATCATGCGACTTGGCGAGCAGAAGCGATGCTTCGGAGTTACTTACACTTGAACCGATATTGATAATATAATCGATGCCGTTTTTCTTACAACGCCCGATAACTTCTTCCCTGTCGCTATCAAACTCGGGAAAATCAAGGTGGCAGTGGGTATCAATAAACATAGGTGACAGGTGTTAGGCAACAGGCTTACTATTATCGATACGGGGGAATAAAGGATTGCCTTTGTTAATTTTTTCTCCGCCGATCTGCTTAATGATTGAATCTGAAGTATCGGGCATAAAAGGATAGATGTGTTTGGCGACTTCTCTTATTGCTTCCACTAAAAGCCTGATAAACCTTTTTAGCTCATCGGAATTATTTGCCTTTGCCAGGTTCCATGGCTTAGTTTCTTCGACATATTTATTTGCCAGATTAATCGTTTCCCAAATTTTCTCAAGAGATAAGCTAAAATCTAAACTAAAACTTAAGGGGGTATAAACTGCTTGATCCAAAGTAGCTATATGGTGTTTGAGTTTCTCTCCACTTTCATCGTATTTAGTATTATTAATTTCTAATTCCGGTATAGCGCCCTGGTAATATTTCTCAACCATAGTAAGCGTGCGGTAAACCAAATTCCCGAGGTCATTGGCTAAATCACCGTTAAACCTTTTGATAATCGCTTCTTCAGAGAAATTACCGTCTAGCCCGAAAGGCACATCCCGCAAAAGAAAATACCTGTAGGTATCTATGCCGTATTTATCTGCCATCTCCAGCGGGCTTACCACATTACCGCGGGACTTTGACATTTTATCATCGCCAAGCATCCACCAACCATGCGCAAATATGGTATCGGGCAGCCTGATATCCAGAGCCATCAGTATAATCGGCCAGTAGATTGCATGCTGACGCAAGATGTCCTTACCTATCAAATGCACGACTTCTGTATCTTTATCCCACCAATCAGAATGATACTTGCCTTTATCGTCGAACTCTCCGACAGCGCTAAGGTAATTGATAAGCGCGTCGAACCAGACATAGGTGACATGCCCCGGGCTAAAAGGCAAAGGAATCCCCCAGCTTAAACGCTCTTTGGGACGAGAAATGCACAGCCCGCTTAAAGTATTTAGCTCCAGGAATCTTAAAACCTCATTTTCTCTTATCAAGGGCTCTATGAATTTTACATTTTTACTATCTTTAATATAATTAATCAGCTTATCTTGATATTTCTGAAGATTGAAAAAATAGTTTTTCTCTTTTATCTTTTCTACGGGCCTGCCGCAATCAGGGCAAAGCTGCCCGGCGGCTAATTGCGCTTCAGTCCAGAATGTTTCGCAGGGAGTGCAATACCACCCTTCATAAGTATCTTCGTAGATATCGCCCTTCTCTTTCAATATCATAAGCGCGCGTTGGACGGTTTTTATATGCCTTTCTTCGGTGGTACGGATAAAGTCATTATAGGATATGTTTAATTTATCCCAGAGGCCCTTAAATTGCACTACTACCCTATCAACGAACTGCTGGGGGCTCAAATTCTCTCCATCCGCTGCCTTTTGTATTTTCTGGCCATGCTCATCTGTGCCGGTTAAAAACCAGACATTCTTCTCACCTAAGAGCTTGCGGTTATAACGTGCCAAGGTATCTGCGGCAATAGTGGTATATGAATGCCCGATATGCGGAGAGGCATTCACATAATATATAGGTGTAGTGACGTAAAACTTATTTTTCACGCTCTTTCTCCTTGTAACTTAGCTCTGTTATGCCACCTTCATCAAGCTGCACGCTTACCGAGCGCTTAAATACATTTACGCCTATAACCTTACCTTTACCCTGTGGGGTATTCACGTGTTCTCCTTCGTGCGGGAGCCCTTTACAAAGAATTTTATAGGTTTCATATTCAAAATAAAGGCAGCACATAAGCCGTCCGCATAAACCGGATATCTTGGGTGGATTAAGGGGAAGCCCTTCTTCTTTTGCCATCTTGATAGTCACGGGCTCAAAGTCTTTAAGGAACCTGGCGCAGCATAATTCCCTTCCGCATGAGCCGAAACCTCCGAAAAGCCTTGCTTCATCGCGCACCCCTATCTGCCTTAACTCAATCCTGGCCTTAAAAATCTTGGCCAGGTCTTTTACCAACTCCCTGAAATCCACCCTGCCGTTTGCCGTAAAATAAAAAATAATCTTGGAGCGGTCAAAGGAATATTCCGCTTGAACCAGTTTCATCTCCAGCTTATGCTCTGTTATCTTATTGACACAGGTACCAAATGCCTCTTTTGCCTTACTCCTATTCTCTTCAATCTGGCGCATGTCAGTTTCTTTGGCGATACGGATTATTTTCTTGGCCGGCTCCTTTGTCTCTTTTTTCTCTCCTGCTTCACCAGCAGGAACGACCTTTCCGTAGTCTGTCCCCCGGTCATGCTCGACAATTACATAATCACCCTCTTTTAACTGTATATTATTGGGATGGTAGAAAAATACCTGCCCCGAATCCCTTAGCCGCACCGGAATCAAGCCTTCCATAGTAGCGCCTCCAGATTATGCAACAAAAGCCGCATATTAATATTCTGCTCCAGATACAGGAATCCTGAAGAGATAAAATCAAATATCTCGTTTAAGTCGTTATATGTGAAACGCGGCATCACTTTAAGTAAATCTTCTTTTCGGTCGAGGTTTACAAGTTGTGCGTGGGGCATACCGATCTTAAGCAGGTAAATATCCCGGAACCACGAAGAAAGCACGTTCATGAAATCACGCGCTTCCTCCTTATTCTGCAGCAGGAATCCATCTAATCTTGGCCTGCGCAATAAACCCCAGCGGTCAATAATGCTGTTTTTCTCTTTCAGAATCTGGCTGTCTTTAAGGCCAAGCGCGCTTCCCAATCTTCCCTCGCAGAAATACGCCAGGAAATGCGCCTCGAGAGCACTAACGGCGTGCTCCTCCTTTAGGATTATCTCCAGCTCATCGCGTGGCAGGAGAGAAAACTTTACCTGCTTACAGCGGGAAATTATGGTCTTAAATATCCGGTTCTGTTTATGGGTAATCAGAATAAGCAGGGTATCTCTCGGCGGCTCTTCCAGTATTTTAAGAAAAGCATTGGCAGCTTCGGCAGTCAGATTATGCGCGCCGTCAATGATAAAGACTTTTTTGCGGCCTTCGTATGGCCGTAGAGATGCGGCATGCTGAATTGAACGGATATGCCCGATTCTTATGGCATTAGAATCTGCCTGCTCTCTACCCACATTCTCCGTAATCGGCTTATTAAAATCAACTATGGATACATCCGGATGCTGGGCCTTATCTATTTTAAGGCAGGATGGGCAATGGTCGCATGAATCTAAAGATAAACTTTCGCAGTTAACTGCTTTGGCCAGAGTCGTAGCGATGAACTTTTTGCCTACTCCTTGCGGCCCGGAAAAAAGATAGCCACCCGTAAGCCTTGCCTCTCCAATGTAACCCTGGAGTATCCCGATTACTTTATCCTGCCCCCTTATTTGGCTAAAAGACATAACGTTGGGCCAATTCCCTTATTCTTTCCTGGGTTTTATTTTTATCTTTGTCTACCTTTACTATCTTTATCCGAAGGGGATCTCTAGCAGCAAGCGCCAGATACCCCTTCCTTACGCGGTTATGATACGAAAGGGAACGTTTCTCTATGCGGTCTTCTTTGAGTTTACGGTGTCTTAGCCCGTCTTTCAAGGGAAGGTCCAGGAAAATAGTCAGGTTAGGTTGAATGTTTTCTGTTGCGAGCTTTCCGATATATTTAAGGGGCCCAATATCCATTCCCAGGCCATAACCCTGGTAAGCAATCGTAGAATCAAGAAACCTGTCGCAGACAACGATAATACCTTTTTTTAACATGGGCTTAATAACCTCGCTTACCAGTTGCGCGCGCGCAGCCATGTAAAGCAGCATCTCGCATTCACTTGAAATAACGGTATTTCCGTTATCCAGGAGGATGTCCCTGATTTTCTCTCCTACTTCGGTTCCACCCGGCTCACGCAGATAAATCGCCTTTAGGTTATTCTTCTTTAAATATTCATAAAGCAGGCGCGACTGCGTGCTCTTACCGCACCCCTCAGAACCTTCAAATGTAATAAATTTGCCTTTCATAATTTTCTTTTGCTATTTAGCGTGTGTCTTACCGCGGGAAGCGGTACACCGGCCTATCCGATAAGGCCGGGTGTTGTCTGGGTTTCTCGGGAACGCTCGGCGCGCCCCAGCGTGTCGCGCCTTCGCTCGGGTCGGCTGCGTCGCTCTCCCGCAGCCGGGCCCTATATAAAGCCGTTTTTTTAATTTAGGAGCCGGCTTGCGGGAACCCTGCCCGCTCCTTGCCTCCACGTCCCTCGAAACCGTCCAGCTGGACGCACTTGCCTATCCGATAAGGCAAGGTGCATAGCCAATCCCCCCGCTAAAACATAACCGTTGCCTATGTTACCGTGTTTCACTGAGGGCGTTGGGAGATTTTGCGGGTTTGCGGAGCGCGCATTAGAAATTTTTTGGCACAGCGTTTTTGCCTAGCGTGCACAAGGGATTACGACGAGCGGTGTGCGATTGTTATTCTCGTAAGACGACACAAGAGCGAGGAGTAAACCGCAGTGCACGGCAAAAAATTTCAGCGCGCGGAGCGAAACCGCAAAATCAAGAAATTGTCAATGCGCTAACAAACCTGGGGCAAAAGCGACCTGAGCGAGAAAAACGACAGATTCATTTATACCTTCCTTCGCCAGGTAGTTCTACCGCCTTTAGAATCTTCCAGGATAATGCCTTTCTCTTCCAGCATCTTCCTGACAAAATCCGCTTCTTTAAAATTGCCTTTATTTTTAAAGTCCAGGCGCCTTTTAATAAGGGACTCTACCCACGCGTCTGACATATCTTCCGGTATATATTTAAATGACAGCCCCAGAATATTCCCCAATTCAAATATTGTTACTATCGCGTAGCTTAATATAAGCATATAATCTTCTTTAGACTCGTCATACTCATCAAATACTTTATTGCAAAGGGTTACTAACTCAAATAATACGCTAGTCGCCTGTGTCGTATTAAAATCATCGTCCATTGCTTCTTCAAATTTTAATTTATATTTATGGATTTCTGAACCGCCGGTATCAATTCTACCTCTCATGATCTGCCTTGCCCCGAATTTCCTGTCAATTTTATTAAATAAAACAGCAAAACGATCATAAGCGCTCCTGAATTGCTCCATTTTCTTCCAGCTAAAGTCTATGGGTGAGGCGTAATGCGCGGATAAAAAGAAGAGTTTCAGTATATCCGGATTGTACCTCTTTAAGACATCCTTTATAGTTATAAAATTATCCAGCGACTTAGCCATCTTTTGAGCATTGATGGTCAGGAGCCCGCCATGCATCCAGTATTTGGCAAACGGCTTACCAGTCAGGCTCTCTGCCTGGGCGATTTCATTTTCATGGTGGGGAAAGATCAAGTCCCTGCCTCCGGCGTGGATATCAAGCGTATCGGTTTTTAAGTATTTCTGGCTCATCACAGAGCATTCGATATGCCAGCCGGGCCTGCCCCTGCCCCACGGGCTATCCCATGACGGCTCATTTTCTTTGGATTTCTTCCATAACGCGAAATCAAGAGGATCCTTTTTATGCTCTGTTGGGTCAATGCGCACGCCGGTTTCCATCTGGTCTATGGATTGGCCGGATAATTTGCCGTATTCAGGGAATTTACGCACGCTAAAATAGACATCTCCGCCTGCCTCATAAGCAAACCCTTTTATAACCAGGCCTTGTATATATTTAACCATCTCCGGGATATTCTCGGTTGCGCGAGGCTCGAAATCACCCTTGTCAATCCCGAGGCGCTCTAAATCCTCATAGTAGCTGTCGATATATTTCCTGACCAGCTCTCTCCAGTCGGTTTTCAGTTCATTGGCGCGGTTAATTATTTTATCGTCGATATCGGTGATATTGCGCACGAAATTTACCTGGAAGCCGCGGTATTTTAGATAGCGCCTGATAACATCAAAAATGTAGAGGCTCCTGGCGTGGCCGATATGGCTTTCATCGTAAACCGTTACACCGCATGTATAGATGTTTACTTGTGGCGGGTTTAAGGGAAGGAATTCCTCTTTTTTACTGGTGAGGGAATTATATATATGGATAGACATATATTGAACTCGTTAATGGTTAATGGTTATTCGTTAATCGTTAATGGCAATCATCGATTAATGAATAACGATTAACTCTTTTGCTCTAACTTATCTATTCTTTTCTGCAGCTCTTCAATGGACTGCATAATCGGGTCAAGGATATGGATATGATCAAGGCTGATATCTATTTTCTTGCCGTCCTGCTTGGTGATCCTGCCGGGTACGCCCACGACTGTTGAATTTGGCGGGACATCCTTAATGACTACCGCATTTGCGCCTATGTAAGAATTATCCCCGACTGTAATATTACCCAATACCTTGGCACCTGTGCCGATAACCACGTTATTGCCGATAGTAGGATGCCGTTTTCCTTGGAGAAGACCCGTGCCTCCAAGGGTGACACCCTGATAAATAAGCACATCATCTCCAATAATGGCGGTCTCTCCTACGACAACACCCATACCGTGGTCAATAAAGAAGCCGCGTCCGACCTTGGCACCCGGATGTATTTCAATACCGGTAAGCCACCTGGAAACCTGCGAAAGCGCGCGCGCGATGAAATAAAGGTGTATTTTATAAAAGAAATGCGCCACTCTGTGGCTGACCATGGCATGCAACCCCTGATACAGAAGTAGTATCTCAAGAAAACCTTTTGCTGCGGGGTCCTTCTTCTGGGCAGCTTTTATTTCTTTATAAAAAAATACGGCTACAAGCAGATCTTTAAACACCACTATGCCAATAAGTATAAGGATTATATTCAGAAGGTAACTCATCACTCCTCCTTGCTTAACAAAATAACTGCGTAAGCGGCAATCGCCTCTTTATTGCCTATAGCGCCTAATCCTTCCTGGGTCTTGGCTTTTATAGAGACGCGGGATTCTTTTAATCCAAGAAGTGAGGATACTTTCTCCTGCATTTTCCTCTTAAAAGGAGAAAGAGACGGCTCCTGGGCAATCACCACCGTATCGATATTACAGATTTTGTATCCGGATTGGCTTACTAATTCTAAAACCTTCTTCAGCAATTCAGCGCTTGAGATGTTATGGTATTGCGGGTCTGTATCCGGGAAATTCTCCCCAATATCTTTTGCGGAAATTGCCCCCAGCAACGCATCGCAAATAGCGTGCAGCAATACATCAGCATCAGAATGGCCGAATAACCCTAAAGTATAGGGTATTTCTACTCCTCCCAGAAATAATTTTCTGTCTTCTGTCAGGCGGTGTATGTCGTATCCTATGCCTATCCTCTGCTCCATCACCCTCTCTCCCTTGCGATTGCCTCTGCTATTATCAAATCTTCTATGGTGGTTATTTTAATATTATTATACGAGCCCTCTACCACTTTTACCGGAGCGCCGAGCTTCTCTACGAGCATCGCATCATCCGTTACATCGCATTTTCGAAATCTCTCGTATGCCCTTAAAATGAGTCGTTTCCTAAAGACCTGCGGTGTTTGTACTTCCCAGAGCGTATCTCTATTTAATGTTTTCTTTACAAGAATGTCTTTGGTGACTTTGTATCTTTGTGACTTTGTGACTTCTTTAACAGTGTCCTTCACCGGCACAGCTATAATTGCCGCTCCAGAAGATATTGCTTTTTCAATAGAGCGGGAGATTATACCACTGTCAATAAAAGGCCTTGCGCCGTCATGTATAAGCACGATGTCGGTTTTCCTGCCAAGTGACCTTAAGCCATTATATACCGAATCCTGCCTTCTCCTGCCTCCGCCTATTACTGCGCTGACTTTTAGGATACGGTATTTTCTTATGGCATAATTAACGCTTCGCCTGTTTTGCGCATTCGTTACTACGATAATCTCTTTTATGGCGGGATGCCGGCTTAAGGTTTCCAGCGAATAAACGATAGCAGGCTTTGCATTTATTTTTACCAGCGGCTTGGGTACACTATATTTAAAACGGCTGCCCTTACCTGCGGCCACTACCACCGCGCTTACGTAACTCATTTTTCTAGCCGCGTAAAAATCATCCTGCCTGCCTGCGTCTGAAGGACAGAAGTAACTGCCACCCTTGCTTCCTGTCCGATCAGCCGACGCGCGTCTTCGACTACCACCATTGTGCCGTCTTCAAGATAGCCTATTGCCTGGTTATGCTCCTTGCCCTCCCTGATTAACTTAATCTGCATCTGTTCTCCCGGAAAGACAACGGCCTTAAGGGCATTGGCTAATTCATTTATATTGAGCACCCTTATCCCCTGGATGCTGGCCACACGATTAAGGTTAAAATCCACGGTTAATATTTTGGCATCCAAGAGCTTGGCCAGCTTTACGAGCTTGGTGTCTACATCGCCTAACTCAGGAAAGTCCTCTTCAGAAAGAGCAATATCGAGCCCAGGCTCCTTCTGGACTGAATGCAGCATCTCAAGGCCGCGCCTGCCGCGCTGGCGTTTTATCGGATCGGTAGAATCGGCTATCTGTTGCAACTCACGTAATACAAACTTGGGAATGACTAATTTCCCGGCAATGAACTTGGTCTTACAGATATCTACAATCCTGCCGTCCACAATGACACTTGTGTCAACGACAATCACATCTTCATTCTGGCTTTGCCTGCGCAGCCGCACATACGGGATAATGATATTAAATTCGTCTTTACCGCGTAAGCCGATAAGCATGCCAAAATAACTAAAAATAAGGGTCAGTATTATCCTGGTGCGCGAAAGTAAGTCTGGATCCATCGGCGCAAGGCTGAATGCATCGCCTGCCAGTTTTGCCATAATAAGGCCCAGGATCAGACCGAACACTGCGCTGGAAAGCCCCTTTACAGAGGTCTTACGCATTCCCATCTCAGCCAGAATCACTAATCCTGATACAATGGCGCCGACGAGCGCTCCGACTAAACCCCAGCCGCTCTGGGGATTACTAACCTGATAATACCCTACTATCATACTACCGACGATAAAAAGAATACGGACTAACATTAAAGTCATTTCATTTCCCTCCCTTAAAACAAACGCTGCCTCTGGCGTTGATTTAGGCATACCTTTGGTGTTTATGCCTAAATCACACCGAGCTATGCTCGGTGCTTAGCGTTTGTTTTACGCCGTGCTATGCACGGCGATTAATTCAATCATACCTCTCCGCACTATGTGCGGAGCTTCTCTTTTCCCGCAGGCAGACCAAGAACAATATCCCAGGCCTCTTTCAAGCTGGATACAGGAATGAGTTCGATTTCGCTGTTTGTTTTAAGCCCCTTGCAGTTATTTCTCGGTAAGAGCACTTGCTTAAACCCAAGTTTATGGGCTTCATTAATACGTAAGGCTGCCTGCGTTATACTGCGGATTTCTCCTACCAGGCCCACTTCTCCGAGGACTACCATATCGGAAGCTATCTTCTGGTCGCGGAACGCAGAAGAAACGGAGAGGCTAACCGCCAGGTCCGCCGCAGGGTCTTCTATTTTTATTCCGCCGGCTACATTAACAAAAATATCTTCTGTTTCAAGGCCCAGGCCCAGCCGTTTTTCCAGCACTGCCACTAAAAGACTTAAACGGTTATAATCAAATCCTTGGGACCTGCGCCGCGCGTAACCAAATCCAGACCTGGTCACCAATGATTGTACCTCAACCAAAAGCGGCCGCGAGCCTTCGAGGGTTGAGGCAACTACAGAGCCGCTTGCCTCTTTTGGTTTCTCGGATAGAAATATTTCAGAAGGATTTTTTACCTCCCGCAAGCCCCCTGCATCCATCTCAAAAACACCTATCTCATTAGTAGAGCCGAACCTGTTTTTTACCGCGCGTAATATCCGGTAGGTAGAAAATCTGTCTCCTTCGAAATAAAGCACGGTATCTACGATATGCTCAAGCACCCTGGGGCCCGCTATAGCGCCCTCTTTAGTCACGTGTCCTATAATGAACATGGAGATACCGGCTGTCTTAGCCAGTTGCGTTAATATACCTGCGCACTCTCTTACCTGGCTTACGCTTCCCGCAGAAGAACTCATGTTGGGGTCAAAAATCACCTGTATGGAATCAATGACTACGGCCATAGGCTTTATTTCCCTGATATGCTCGATGATTATTGAAAGGTCTGTCTGGTTGACGATATAAAGTTTATCTGAAGTCGAGGCACCCAGCCTGTTTGCCCGTAATTTTGTCTGCTGGACCGATTCTTCTCCACTAACATATAGTATGGTCTGCCCGGCCCTGGTCAGTTGATTGCATACTTGTAGCGATATTGTGGATTTTCCTACCCCCGGGTCTCCTCCAATTAAGATAACAGAACCCTGGACAATACCGCCACCGAGCACCCTGTCTAATTCACGTATACCGGTAACCAGGCGCGAGTCTTCTTTAAATTCCACGTCTCTTAATAATACAGGCTTATCTTTATATAAAGCCGTTCTCTCCTTTGTCCTGGCCTGCGGAGCAGAAAAATCTTCCTCTATAAAAGAATTCCAGTTATTGCAGTCGGGGCACCTACCCATCCATTTCGGGGATTGGTAGCCACACTTCTGACACGTGAATATGGTTTTTGTTTTCATTTTGCGTTTTGCGTCGTGCGTTTTGCGTCGTGCGTTTATCAAGAAACACATGGCGCATAACGCAAAACGCATAACAATTTATCTACTTCTTTTCCTTCGTCTTCCAGAATAATTTCCAGGGATTCTTGCGTAAATCAGCGATCATCGCTTCCAGGTCATTGTAAATCGTGTCTTCATACAGGAGTTTGCCGATGGTGCCTTCCTTGTTTTTAATCCGCCCCAGGATTGTCTCTAAATCACTGGCTATTTTTTTGGCGATGACCGTCACTTCATGCATCGGCATGGGGTCTTGTCCTGTCAGGTCTGTATGTTCGGCCATTAACTTTGTGTAATCATGGCCAGGGATAATCTCAATATATTTCTCTCCTAAAAGGCCGAGGGTATTTACCCAAATAGTGGAATCAACGGGCACTCTTACTTCTCTTTTAATCCAGCAGTCAAGCTTAATCCTGGTATTCTCCCCTTCCTTAGGCATGATGAAGCCTATCTCTTTAACCTCTCCGACATCTACTCCGGCGAATCTTACGGGTGCTCCGACCTTGATGCCGTTGACGAAGTTAAAAATGAAATCGACGTAATAACCGGAGGTCCAGGTTTTAAAACTGCCGATACAAAGGATAAACGTCGCCAGTATGATCAGGCCAATAAAAACAAAAATACCAACCTTCAATTCCATTTTCGTTTTACCGAATATCATCTTTTATACCTCCAAATTGGTCTAACGGAACTGTTCGAGTGTCTCGGTTATCGGGCCTTTTGCCAGGCCGTTAATAAACTGGTAAACAACCGGGTCCTTCGTATTTTGAATCTCCTGAGGGGTACCTTCAGCGATGATCTTTCCCTGGTACATCATCGCTATCCTATCGGCCACCTTATACGCGCTTCTCATATCGTGCGTAACAACGATAGAAGTTACCTTTAACTTATCATGATGGTCTATTATAAGGTCATTAATACTGTCTGCGGTAATAGGGTCTACTCCGGTCGTCGGCTCGTCGTAAAGTATAATCTCCGGATGGATACATATTGCCCGCGCCAGGGCCACGCGCTTCCTCATGCCTCCGCTTAATTCAGAAGGCGTAAGGTTCTGTATGCCGCACAAACCGACCAAGCACAGCGCTTCCTCTATCCTCTCCAGCAATTGTTTTTTTTCGAGATGCTGATGCTCTATAAGTCCAAAACCGACATTCTCGCCGACCGTCATCGAATCAAATAACGCGCCTCCCTGAAACACCATGCTTATACGCATGCGTAGCTCATGCATTTCGTGCGCGCGTAAGGCGCTGACTTCTTTATCGTCGACAAATACCCGGCCCTTATCCGGCTTGAGGAGTCCGGCGATATGTTTAAGAAGCACGGATTTTCCACATCCGGAGCGGCCGATTATCACACAGGTCTCTCCGGTATTAATCTTAAGGTCCAGCCCATCTAATACCTTATGGTCACCAAAAAACTTTTTCACTTCTTTTATCTCTATCATTATGGAAAGATAAAATAAAACAAGGCAGTAAAGAAACAATCTGCCAGGATAATCAGGACAAAGGACTTCACTACCGACAACCTTGTCGCCCTGCCTACGCCTTCAGCGCCTCCCTGTACATTAAACCCCTCATAGCAGCTTACAAAGGCAATGATCATCCCGAAAAAGAATGTTTTAAAAATCCCCGTAAATATATCTTTAAAAAGCAGCGCTTCAAAGGTAACCCGAAGATACAAGCCGCCGGAAATCCCCAGCCTATAGACGCAGATAAGGTAGCTTCCCAGGATTCCGACCATATCGGCGTACAGCGTCAACAAAGGCAATACCAATGTAAGCGCAATGAAGCGTGGGACAACCAGGTATTTTATCGGGTTGGTAGCAAGCGTCTCCAGCGCGTCTATTTGTTCAGTGACCTGCATTGAACCGAGTTCTGCGGTAATCGCAGCTCCCACCCGGCCGGCAACTACGAGCGCCGTAATTACAGGCCCGAGTTCCCTTACCACCGAGAGAGCAACTAGGCTTGCGATATAAAGCTCTGAGCCGATACGCTGCATGAAATAGGCGGTCTGTAAAGCAAAAATAAAACCGATAAAAAGGGCAATAAGTGAAACTATCGGCAGACTGTCATAACCTGTCTTCTTGATCTGTTCAATTATCCGGTCGACTTTAAAAGGCGGGATAAAACACAGATAAATAGTTTCAGCGGCAAGCGTAGTCAGGCCGCCGAAAAGATACATAAATGAAACTACACTCCTGCCTATATGGATAAAGAAATCTTTCAACATAGTTTTATTCGAAAACCAGTTCCTGATTCTTGCGCACAACCTTTACCATCGAGCCTTCTTTAAAACGCTTAGAGATTATTTCTCCGGCCAGCGGGTCTTCGAGAAACCTCTGTATCGTCCTCTTTAAAGGACGCGCCCCGAATACCGGGTCAAACCCCTTTTCAATAAGAAATTCTTTTGCGTCTTTCGTAACTTCGAGCGTTATCTTCTGCTCTGCCAGCCTCTGCGCGACAAGATTCACTTCTATATCAATGATGCGCTCCAGATCTTCCTTGGTTAACTGCCTGAAAACAATCGTATCGTCTATGCGGTTTAAGAATTCAGGTTTAAAGGTACGCTTAACTTCCTCAAGCAGCTTATCCTTCATTTCCTGATAAGTAATCTCTTCTTTCTGGGCCTTGAACCCCAAAGAACCCGTCTTACGGATAAGCTCAGCACCCACGTTAGAAGTCATGATAATAATCGTGTTCTTAAAATCCACTTTTCTTCCGAAACTATCGGTAAGGCGGCCGTCTTCAAAAACCTGTAAAAGCAGGTTAAAAACATCGGGATGCGCCTTTTCAATTTCATCGAGCAATATAACCGCATAAGGCCTGCGCCTTACTTTTTCCGTAAGTTGTCCCCCCTCTTCATATCCGACATAACCCGGAGGTGCCCCAATAAGGCGCGAGACGTTAAATTTTTCCATGTACTCGGACATGTCCAGCTGTAACAGCGCATCTTCGTCTCCAAACATAAATTCTGCCAGGGCGCGCGCAAGAAGGGTTTTACCTACACCTGTCGGCCCCAGGAATATAAAGGAACCTATCGGCCTTTTCGGGTCTTTTATGCCGGCACGCGAGCGCCTTACCGCGTGGGCGATTATCCCTATTGCCTCATCCTGCCCCACTACGCGCCTATGCAGCTCTTCTTCAATCTTAAGTAGTTTTTCGCCTTCCTTTTCCTCCAGCCTGAATATGGGAATACCCGTCCACTGGGCTACAATCTTGGCTATCTCTTCTTCGCCCACTTCAGGCCGCATCTTATCTTTTGCCTGCGACCATTCACGGTTTAACTGTTCAAGTTCCTGGCGCGCTATCCTCTCCTGGTCCCTTAATGCAGCAGCCTTTTCGAAATCCTGGCTCTTTATGAACGATTCTTTTTCCTTACGCAGGCCCTCGACTTTGATTTCCAGCTGTTTGATTTCAGGAGGCACAATTAAAACATTTAAACGCGCGCGGCTGCCGGCCTCATCCATTAAATCCACTGCTTTATCAGGCAGGAATCTTCCGGAGATATAGCGGTCGGAAAGCTTGGCCGCTGCCTCCAGGGCATCGTCACGGAAAGTAACCCGGTGGTGCGCTTCATATTTATCCCGCAGTCCTTTAAGTATTTCAATAGTCTGCTCAACTGTCGGCGGCTCAACCATAATGGTCTGGAATCTCCGCTCCAGCGCCGCATCCTTTTCAATATATTTCCTGTATTCATCCATGGTCGTGGCACCAATACACTGCATCTCACCTCTGGAAAGAGACGGCTTTAAAATATTGGAGGCATCAATCGCACCTTCTGCGGCACCCGCACCTACCAGGGTATGCAGTTCATCAATAAATATGATTACATCCTGCGAGCGCTTTATTTCCTCCATCACTGCCTTTATTCTTTCTTCAAACTGGCCGCGGTATTTGGTTCCGGCAACCATAAGTGCCAAATCCAAAACAATCATGCGCTTATTTCTTAAGACCTCCGGCACGTTTCCGGCAACTATCTGCTGGGCAAGCCCTTCTACAATGGCGGTCTTACCCACCCCCGCCTCTCCCAGAAGAACAGGATTATTTTTTGTCCTTCTGCTTAGAATCTGGATTACCCGCTCAATTTCCTGAGCCCTGCCCACTACCGGGTCAAGTTTATTTTCTCTGGCCAGGGCAGTAAGATCCCTGCCAAAAGCATCCAGGGCCGGGGTTTTTGTTTTTGACGCCTGAGGGCTGCCTCCTGGTCCGGGCAAGGCAGAACCAAGAAGTTCCATAACTTCGTTACGCACGGAATTTAAATCCATCCCTAAATTCATCAGGACCTGGGAAGCGATTCCTTCTCCTTCGCGGATAAGGCCTAAAAGCAGGTGTTCGGTCCCGATATAGTTATGGCCGAGAGAGCGCGCTTCTTCTGCTGCCATCTCAAGCGCCTTCTTTGCCCGCGGCGTAAAGGGGATATCCCCGATAATCTGCGTAGTAGGGCCGGGCTGCACAAGCTTCTCTACCTCCAACCTTATATTCTCCAAAGAGACACCCATCTTCTGCAGCACTGCCGCAGCCACGCCTTCACCTTCCCGGATTAACCCAAGCAATATATGTTCTGTGCCGATATAATCGTGATTAAAACGTCTCGCTTCTTCTTTTGCCAGAATTATAACTTTCCTTGCCCTTTCGGTAAAACGATTAAACATGATTTCTCCTCTCGACTACACTAAATTAAGTTTGTTACGTATTAATTCCGCCCGCTTAATATCCCTTTCAACCGATGAAAGCTTCTTCTTATCCATCTTCTGCAGATGGGCAGGCTGAGTAAGGATAAATAATTCATTTATACGGCGGCGGTCGATATCCTTGATTATACCCATATCATTGCCTAATCTTACCATTGATAATAACTCTATGGTTTCCTGCGAAGAGATAATCCGAGCACTCCTTAAAATTCCCATGCTACGGTTAATCCGGTCTTCCAGGACCGGCTTATTCCGGGAAAGCAGTACCTCGCGCGCCTGATTTTCCTGTTCGATTATCTGCCTGATAAGGCCGTTTATATTCTCAATAACCTCTTCTTCCGCATGGCCGAGCGATACCTGGTTAGACACCTGGAAGAAATTACCGCTCGCCTGTGTGCCTTCACCGTACAACCCGCGGGTAGTAAAACTTAATTTCGCGATTGCCGCAAGCACCCGGTCTATCTGGCGCGTCATTACCAAGGCAGGTAGATGCAGCATCACCGAACCGCGCATTCCTGTGCCGGTATTAGTGGGGCAGGCAGTCAGATACCCCCATTCGGGACTAAAAGCAATACCGAGTTCTTTACTTAAAGAGTCGTCTATTTTATTAGCGATATTCCAGGCCTCAAAAAGATTAAATCCTGACTGCACCACCTGCATGCGGATATGGTCTTCTTCGTTAATCATGACAGAGGCAACTTCTTCTTCCTCTATCGCCACTGCCTTACTGTCACTCTTCTGGGCATGCTCAAGAGACATAAGATGCCGCTCCACGAGAAATTGTTTATCCACACTGTCCATCCCCAGAAGCCTGAAGATAGTTACACCTTTAAGATAATCTAACTTTTTTATCTTCTCCTCGATTGCATTGAGGACTTCTTCACCCTGTTTATTATTTGCCCTCTGTGGAAAAGCAAATTTATCGAGGTTACGGGCCAGGCGAATACGGCTTGAAATTACGATATCGGCGTTAGGGCCGGTCCCTTTAAGCCATTCACTGGTGTGATTTAGGAGGCTATTTAGTTCCATTTTGCTCTTTCTTTTCCAGTTCCTTTATCTGGTCGCGAAGCTCGGCTGCTTCTTCAAAGGCCTCATTTACAACTGCCGCCTGTAACCTGTTACGCAACTCTTCCATCTCTTCTTTCTTTTTTGGCACCCGGCGGCCCTTAAAGGGACTCTTGCCGGTATGACGAAGAGAACCATGAATTCTTTTTAATAATGGAGCGAGGTATTTTTTGAAAGCAGTATAACATTCACCGCAGCCAAGCCGCCCTATTTTCTTAAACTCCGTATAGGCAAGACCGCAATTCGGACACTTGACAAGAGAAGCGGCTTCTGTTTCCTCCGTCGTGGGCTTCTGAAATTCAGCCATACCCGCCAACAGGTCGCTTAAGCCAAACTGCTGCTCCATCTCAGAACTCTTTTTGCGCGCGCACTCTTCGCACAGGTGAAGTTCATTCATCTGTTCGTCAATAATCTCGGTAAGATGGACCGTTGCCTGATTTTTACCGCATATGTCGCAAAGCACCTTAGTACTTCACTCCTTCCTTCCTCGTCAATTCTTTAAATTTCTTCATAAGCGACAGGGTGATTTTCCCGGGCTTACTGGAACCGATAGAGCGGCCGTCGACCTCTACTACCGGAATAATCTCGGCAGCCGTTCCGGTAAGAAAGCATTCATCGGAAATATAAACCTCGTGCCGCGTAATCACATGCTCGTGCACGGCGATCCTGGACCTACGGGCAATCTCAAGCACGCTATCGCGGGTAATCCCACGCAGCGTCCCCATACACTGGGGCGGAGTATAGAGATGTTTGTTTTTGACGATAAAAATATTGTCTCCGGTACATTCGGCAACGTAGCCCAGGGAATCGAGCATTATTGCCTCATCGTATCCTGCGCTTACCGCTTCAATCTTGGCCAGAATATTGTTCAGGTAATTCAAGGATTTTATCTGCGGATTAAGCGCCTCTGGCAGATTCCTTACTGTCGGAACGGTAATAATCTTTAGCCCTTCTTTGTAATATTTCTGGGGATAAAGAAGGATCCTGTCGGTGATGATAATAATCGTGGCATTGCCTTTGCATTTGCGCGGGTCAAGACCAAGGTCACCTTCTCCCCTGGTCACTATTAACCGGATATAAGCGTCGCTTAACTTATTCTCCTTTAAAGTGCTGAGAACCGCCTTTATCAACTGCTGGCGGCTCAATGGGATTTCCAGCATAATGCTTTTCGCAGATTCAAAAAGGCGCTCGATATGTTCATTCAGCTTAAAAACAAGATGGCTGTACGAACGGATCCCTTCAAAAACCCCGTCGCCGTAAAGCAGGCCATGGTCAAACACGGAAATCTTCGCATTTTCCTTCTCGTAAAATTTACCGTTGATATAGACCTTCATAAGCTCTCCCTCGTTAGTTCATAGTTCATAGTGGATAGTTCATAGTAAGACATTTTACCATGAACTATGAACAATGAACCATGAACAAATTTTAATTAACCAACAAGCCGTCACGTAAATGATAGACCTTATCCGCGGACTTGGCCAGCTCTATATTATGGGTAACCAAAACCACTGTCATCTTGTTTTCCAAGTTAATCTTTCTTATGGTCTCGATTACTTCCTCCCCGGTCTTGGAATCAAGATTACCCGTGGGCTCATCGCAGAAAAGCACCCGTGGATTATTTATAAGCCCGCGCACGATAGCTACCCTCTGCTTCTCGCCTCCGGAAAGCTCTCCCGGGAAATGTTTCATCCTTTCTCCGAGGCCTATCTCAACCAGCAATTCCGCTGCCCTGTCTTTTATGCTTAGGCCGGTGTTATTACCGAGCCATGCCGGCATAAGCACATTCTCAAAGACGGTAAACTCAGGAAGCAGATGATAGAACTGAAAAACAAAACCAATGCGTTCGTTACGGACCCTGGAAATCTTTTCGTCGCTTAAGGAATATAAATCCTGGCCTTCAAGCAATACTTTTCCCTGCGTCGGAGAATCAAGACCGCCGAGTATATGCAAAAGCGTGGACTTACCTGCCCCGGAAGGCCCGACAATGGCGATAAATTTGCCCTTCTCCAATGACACATCTATGCCCTTTAAGACCATAAGGGAGTTCTTTCCGTTACTGTAGGTCTTATGTATGTTCTTGGCCTCGATTAAATTCACGTTACTCGTAGCGCAGCGCCTCCACCACCCCTAACTTTGCGGCCCTACTTGCCGGATAGATCGTAGAGACAAGCGTAATCGCCATGGCGCTTAGGATAATCAAAACCATATCCGGCCAGAGCTGTAAAGAAACAGGCAGTTTGTTTATGTAATAAATGTCGGATGGCAATGTTATGAATTGATACCTTTTAAGGAGGGCGCAAAGCCCTACTCCTGCGAGGCTGCCAAAAAAAATACCAAGTGCCCCAATCATCAAACCCTGATAGGTAAAAATCCTGCGTATTCCTCGAGAGTTGATGCCGATGGCCTTCAGGATTCCTATATCCTTTGTCTTTTGCACTACCGTCACTATAAGGGTGCTGGCTATATTTAAAGAAGCTACGAGGATAATCAGCGTCAGTATGATAAACATAGTCAGTTTCTCTAGTTTAAGCGCCGCAAAGAAATTCTGATTTATCTCCATCCAGGTCTTTATAATATAGTTAAAGCCGAATAATTCCGATAGTTCGACTTTCATTTTATCCGCCATATACATATTATCCAGTTTTATGGCAATAGCGCTTATCCGGTCGGGCATACCCATTATCTCCTGCGCGCAGGCAATATTTGTAAAAATAAGGTTCATATCATAGTCGTACATGCCGGAATTAAAAAGACCTACCACTTTTAAAGTGTATTGTTTGCCGAGCGGCGAATAAACTACCAGTTTAGAATTCAGGCCCAACCCAAGGTACGTTGCCAGCTCTTTGCCGATAATAACACTTTCCTTATCCAGGTTATCGACGCTGCCTACTGTAACGTATTGTCTTATCTTTGTTACCGCCGGCTCCGTCAGAGGATCAACGCCTTTGAGGCCTACGGCAAAAAACTTTGCGCCCTCTTTCACCAATGCCTGGCCCTGGACATTCGGGCTCATTCCTTTGATATGCTGATTGGGCGCGATCCTTCTTACTATCTTTTCGTATTCGCCTTTGGTGATACCCTGGTAATTGGTTATGGTAAGGTGGGAAGAATTACCCACGATTTTATCGCGCAGGTCCTGATCGAAACCGCTCATTACCGCAATTACCACGATAAGCGCCATAACGCCTATCGCGACACCCAGGATTGAGATTATACCTATAAGAGAGATGAATTTCTCCCTCCTCTTCGTCGCCAAATATCGCCAACTGATAAGAAATTCTGTATGCATTCTGTTATTCCGGCCTAAGAAGCGGGAATAAAATAACGTCCCGTATCGAAGGCTGATCCGTAAGTAACATACACAACCGGTCTATACCTATACCAAGGCCTCCTGCGGGAGGCATCCCGTGCTCAAGCGCTACCACATAATCCTCATCCAGGTTTTTCTTCTCCTGCGGCTCCAATTCTTTAATCTCCTCTTCAAAACGCCTGTACTGCTCAAGAGGGTCATTGAGTTCCGAATAGGCGTTACCGATTTCCATCCCCGCCATATAAAGTTCAAACCGTTCAGATACCAAAGGATTATCTTTTTTTGTCTTGGCCAGCGGGCAGAGGTTAGTGAAGTAATCCGTCACAAATGTCGGGTTCATGCTCATATCCTGTTCAAGGATATCTTCAATGATTTTATTTACCTGGGAACGGCTGAGTTTTACCTTATCCTTTGCAAACCCTTTCTCCTGCAATTTCTTCAGCATGCTCGATACGTCATCAGAAGGTAAAATCCCGAATTTCTCCTTTACCATCCCGGCAAAAGAACGCTCCTGCCATGGAGCCGACAAATTCACAGTTTTACCCTGATAAACGAACTCATCAGCACCCAATACGCTCCTGGCTACGGAAACAATCATACCTTCGGCTAAACGCATCATATCTTCATAATTAGCATAGGCCTGGTATATCTCTAACATGGTAAATTCCGGATTATGCCTTGTGGATACCCCTTCATTGCGGAAAGAGCGGTTTATCTCATATACCCTGTCCATACCGCCGACGATAAGCCGTTTAAGGTACAGCTCCGGAGCAATCCGTAAGTAGAGGTCCATGGCGTATTCATTATGGAATGTTTTAAATGGCCTGCCTGCCGCGCCTCCGGCAATATTGTGCATCATAGGCGTCTCTACCTCGATAAACCCTTTGCCGTCCAGATAATCCCTGATTGCCTTTATTATCCGCGAACGCGTAAGAAATACCTTTTTTACATCCTCATTTACGATTAAATCCAGGTACCGCTGGCGGTAGCGCAGCTCCACGTCTTTTAAGCCGTGCCACTTTTCAGGTAAGGGACGTAATGCCTTGGCTAACATCGTGAAATCCTCTACCTTTACCGTTGGCTCGCCGGTATGCGTTTTAAACAGCTCCCCCTTTACCTGGATAATATCTGCGATATCGAAGCTATCAAAGGTTTTGAACTTTTCCGGACCGACAAAATCCGTTTTCACATACAACTGGATTGAAGCGCCTGAATCTCTTAAATCCGCAAAGATGACTTTACCATGCAGCCTTTTTGCCATAACCCTGCCTGCCAGAACTACTTTACTACCCTCCTGAAATTCCTTAAGGACGCCGGAAATATCCCTGTAATCAGAGAAACCCGCATTAGGGTAAGCTCCGCCGCTGGCTTCAAAAGATTTAAGTTTTTGCCTTCTTTGGGTTAAAATTTCGCTCAATTCCATAGGTTATTAATTATATAGTAAATTGGCCTATGTGTCAATTAAAGAAAAGCCCGCTTTTAGGGGTAGCGGGCTTCTTTATCTCGTTACAGATTAAAGGGTTCTAAAGTTTAAGCATGATACTCAGAAAGCTGTTTTATGCGCTTAAGCATATTCGGGTGGGTGCTTAGCAGCTCAAGGAGCCTGTCTCCAAAACCAAGATGCACTTTCTTGTTCCTTAAGAGCTCAAGTTCTGAGGCGTCTATTGTTCCGTTCTTATCAAGGTCTAATTGCGCCAGCTCTTTTATTTCATTAACTGCCTGGGAAGGGTCATTTACAAAAAACGCCTTCAACCCTTCCGTCTGCTTCAGTGATTCCTTATCCATTCGCGCTGAGCCATACACGAGTTTATAGAGGCTACTTGCCATAACAGCCGGACGGTTACCCAGCAGTATCGAGCCCCTGTCCGCAAAATACTCGCGTATCCTCGAGGCATAAAGGACCAGAAGATTGGTAATAAAATAAAAAAGGAACGCTGCCAGGCCGATAAGCGCGGTGTTCGCTCCCCGTTCATCGCGCCTCCTGCCATAAAAAAGAAACTGCCAGGCAATCCTGTACATCACCATAGGAATAACGGAAAGAAGAGTGATGGTTAAGACGTCGCGGCTTTTGAGGTGGGTCAATTCATGCCCCAATACCGCCTTTAACTCCTCTTCATTAAGCAGTTTTAAAATCCCTTCCGTAACACAGACGCGGCCATCCCTTAAGGAGCGGCCGAAAGCAAAGGCATTCGGCAGTGAAACCTGGGCTATACCGATTCTGGGCACGGGAATCTGGGCCCTCATCGCAAGACCTTCAACCATTGAGTAAAGACGAGGCTGCTCCTCTCTTTTTATGTAGCGTACGTGCATCGACCACTCTACCATCTTGGGGCCGATAAGATACTGGATAAGCATCATCGCCAGGGAAATTATAAAATAAAATGTAAAATCACCTACGTGCAGAAATACCCTGCCCACTACAACGACCAACGCATAAATAAGGCCGAAGAGAAGTGTCACCAGGAACCATAACCTAAGCTGTAACGACCACATTTTTCCTATCCTCCAAAGTTAAATACTTACTTATCCTTGACTACGTTGGCCTTGATTTCGGCGTGCCTTTGGCGTATACGCCGAAATCACACCGAGCCATGCTCGGTGTACACTTCTTATTTCTCTACTTATTCCTTAACTACATTCGCCTTGATTATAAAACGAATTGTCTCATTGTCAAGGTTATCTGTATGCACGTAGATATACTGCTTAACCTCTCCGGAATAACCCTTGCTATTAAAGCTGACCTCGATATCGGTAGTTTCTCCGGGCGAAAGTGTTTCTTTTTTTGCCTTAGAAGCAGTGCATCCGCATGAGGTATTTACACTCTTTATGACCAAGAGCTTATTTGAATCATTCTTTAATATAAAATCATGCTTTGAAATCTGGCTCTGTTTTACATAACCAAAATCCCAGGTGTATTTATCACTTTTCTCGTTGCTGGGGTGAGTGATATCCTGCGCAAGAGAAATAGTTGCGGTTACACAAAAAAACATAAATAGGAGAAATATTATTTTACGCATCACGCCCTCCATATTAAAAAGACTCCGATAAAAAAGAAAAGTATTGCCATGGATATTTTAATGGCTAACAGCCGGCTCTTTAAAAAATTAGAGAATTGTTCTGATGTAGCGCCCCATAAAGCAAATAAGAACACGATAAATAAAGGAACAACGAACATGATGTTATAGAGCAATAAATACCCCATCGCCTGCGCTTTAAGGGATGTGGTATTAAAAATAAAAGCAATAGTAGGAAGATAGGTCTGCCCCGTGCAGACCGCCTCAAGCACCGAAACCAATAATCCAGTAACAAAAGCGACTGCTATTAGCTGATAAATATTCCCTGCGGCGGGCGCTTGCGTATCTTTGGTCTTTCGAAATTGCATACCTATCACCTTGTGTATCTGGTTTTTCACTGCGCCGGGCAACTGTAAAAGCAGACCTTCTGTCTTTTGTGTTTTTCTGTATTTTACCGCGTCGTAAATTGCCAGTATCGCCAGTATAATGCTAAAGGAGCCGACTGAAATATTGAATATCTTTCTTACCAGCCAAAAGCTTTTGAAGCGGTAAAGGAAGCCGAATAACCCCAGGCCTATCAGGATATAGGCCAGGAACACAGCGAATATAAATGTCAACCCGATTGCCCATAGCTCTTTCCTCTTATACCCCTGGAGTGAAAGGAATGAAATAAAGAAAACAATCACGGTAAAGGCGCAGGGATTAATCCCATCTACTAAGCCCACGCTGATGATTAAAAGCGGGGTGAATTTCCTAAAGTGGCTCATCAACTCTACCCCGCCTGACTCTATCCTGGCCAAGAGCGGGTTATTCAGAGACCGGGAAATCATGCTCACCAGATTATTCGTAACGTCCTTACCGCCGTTGACGAAATGCCCCTCCATAAAGAAAATCGGCCATGAATTCTCTATGCCAGGCTTATAGCGCTCCTCTAGCGATAAGAGCAGATTATAATTCTCCAGCGCCGATATATCGCGGTATTCAATTTTTATCCTGCCGGAAAATTTATTTTCGATATAAGGCATGAGTTTGTCTTTTATCACCTGGCAGCGGTGGCAGGAAGGAGAATAAAATACCGATAAGACAGGCAGATTTTTATCTGCTCCCTCGGCAGAAGCGGAATAAAAAATCCCTCCCGCCAATACCGTTATAATGAGTATAGTAAATATGCGTAAGATTTTGTTCATCTAGGTATATTGTTAAGGTACGCTGTTTTCTCTACGATAAATTAAAACCTGGTTATCCCGAATTTACCCGTTCCCAGAAGGATAAGGGCCAGGCATGCTGCGGCAATAATAAAGGGATATTCAAAGCCGCCACCCATACTAAAGAAACCATGTTTAAGGTGAACTTTTACTATCGCGACTACTATAAGGATAAAAAGTATACCCGCTGCATACTTTGTGGCCAGGCCAAGTAAAAGGCACAGCCCTCCTAAAAGCTCGGAGTATGCCAGTAAATAAGCCCAGAATACTGCCGGGGAAAAACCCAACCCCGAAAGCATAGTTGTAACGCCGGAGATACCAGGCCCACCGAATAGGCCAAACGCCTTCTGTAAACCGTGTGAGCAAAACATAATCCCAATGGCAATTCTCAGGATTAACGTCGCTACATCAACCATATCATCCTCCCTGTTTGGTTCATAGTTCATAGTTGATAGTTCATAGTAAAATATCCTACCATGAACAATGAACCATGTCAGCCGTAGGCTGATCCGCCTAGGCGGAAACTATTAACTAATGTATTCCTATTAGATTCTTAGCTATACCTAACTTATTTTTAAAGCCCCGGCAACGGTAGAGGCACATAAAGAAGTGTAGCAAAGTAGGCAGCCGGCCTATCAGTTCGGTACCAAACACAGTCCCACAAGAATAATTGTTAGCCATCGGTATAATGTAACCAAGGTCAATAGGCCTGTATTTTACAAGCGGTTTTGCTTTTATGGTATTGACGATATTTTCTGCGGCGGTCGAGCCCTCGCATATCGCGAACTGCACTGCCATCCTTAAGAAGCTGCCTTTATCCTGGACATATGCCGAATCTCCTGCCACAAAACAATTTTCTTGCAGGCGCAAATATTCATCCACCTTAAGCCGCCCCTGGGAATTCTTCTCTTGAGGCAACTGCTGAGTAAAAACAGCTGTTCTTACTCCGGCAGCCCAGATTACCATGGAATTATCAAAGCTATTGCCGTTGGTAAGATAGGCCTTTGCCCCCTCTATCCTCTCTACTGCGGTAGCAGTAAAAACCATTACCTTCATCCTGTCTAAATTCATAGCCGCATATTCTCTCATCCAGTTCGGAAGATTTCCCAATATCTCCGTCCCCTTCTCAAGGAGCATTATCCTGTTAAGGTGTTTACTCTTTGTGAGCAATAAACTTAAATTAGTAGCGACCTCTACCCCTGTATATCCGCCGCCGCAGACGATATAATGATCGAAAACCCTGGCCCTTATTACCTCTAGTATTTTTTTGATATCCGCGGCATCGTCTATTTTGTATGCGTTCTGTCTTATATTGTCATTGCCGTAAAAATTCGTCTCGCTGCCGCTGGCAATAAGCAGGTAATCATAAACGATATTTTTCGTTGCCGTCATTACCCGCTTCTTTTCCAGGTCAATCGCATTCACGGCTTCATTTATAAAAACACAGTTAAGGCTTTTACATAAATCTTCTACTTTATATTGCAGGAACTGCGGGTCTATCCCTCTGCCTATGCAATCTGGAAGCAACGGAAGAAAATCGCTTGTAATCCTATTGTCTACAAGCACAAGCTCTAACTCTTTTCCCAATAACTTCTGCAGCCTTCTAAGAGCAGCAAGCCCTGCAAATCCGGCACCTATGATTACTATCTTTTTCATCTTAACACCCCGATTATCAGCATTATCCCAGTTAGCCCCTGAATGAGTATGGTAATTTTTGAAGAAGTCATCAATCTTATCTTATCACCGGAATATTCCTTTAAAATATACGCTGCCTGGATAGCCGGGATAATCAATATAAAAGATAAAATGGCAACAGGGGTTATATATTTTAAGGTAATCCCCAGCCACACCGTAAAGAACGCGCAGGCGATAAGCGCGGCGTAAAGGATGAATGCGCATTTTAGCCCGGTTAAAGAAACCCACGTGAATTTGGCTGCCTTTTTGTCATCAGTATAATCCGGGACCTCATTTGCAAACAGGATTGCGCAAGTCAAGAAACCAAAAGGTAGAGACAAAATAAAGCTTTTGGCGTCGGGAAAAATCCCGGTCTGTATGAAATACGCCCCCATAACGATAGCCGGGCCAAAAAGAAGAAAGATGAAGATTTCTCCTGCCCTGTGATAAGAAAACTGCAGTGGCTTTTGCGTATATAACCAGCCCAGCGTAATAATAATAAGATAAAACCAGATAACTGATAAGTTTTTTATAGCTAGCGCCAGTAACACCGCAAATACAGTAGCGAGGGCAGCAAAGAATAAAGCTAGCCTTAGATAAAACTCCTCTGAGAACACCTTCTCCTGGATGAGTTTTGAGCCGCCGAAGAAATTATAAAAATTCCTATCCTGCCAATCCACTCCGCTCTTGGAATCCGCGTAGTCATTTATAAGGTTAGCGCTTAAATGAGTGCAGGCGGCGCATAAAATACCGAATAAAAAACCCGGCAAATTTAATCTGCCTCCCGGAATAAGGGAGCCGAAAATAAAAGGGATTACGCTGGCAGAAAGAAACGGTAGACGTAATGCCCGAACGATATTTGACATCTTATTTCATTTGCTTTAGATTTATTTATATGTTAGCATATTTTTATGTTTTTGGAAATAAAAAAGAGAATAGAAAAGAGTATCCACGCTTACCTAAACGAAGTTAATGCCACCTATAAATTAAGGAAAATCTCTCCTGTCCTGTACAGAAATATAAAGGAATTTATCTCCCGCAAAGGTAAACGCATCCGCCCGACCTTATTCGTTGTCGGATACCTGGGTTTTACCGATAAACCCGCCCCCCGGCTTTATCGCAGCGCCGTATCAATCGAGCTCCTGCATGATTTCATGCTGGTCCACGACGATATTATCGACAAATCCGATACCCGCCGCGGAAAACCCTCTATGCACGCAATGATGCAGGAATATTTAAAAGGATATGCAGATATTAAATTTAGCGGCGCGGATTTAACCATCGTAGTCGGCGATATCATGTATGCTATGGCGCTGGATGCGTTTCTAGCCATCGAAGAAGATAGAAGGCGTAAAGAGCTGGCTTTAAAAAAACTAATTGAGGCGGCGTTTTTAACGGGAAGCGGTGAATTCATCGAACTATTACTGAGTACAAAAGAAATTGGAGAAATTGAAAAAAGCGATATCTACAGAATATACGATTTAAAAACCGCAAATTATACCTTTGCCGCCCCGCTTACCATGGGAGCGATCCTCGGGGGAGCAGGTGAAAAAGAAATACAGAGGCTCTCTTCTTACGGCATTTATCTGGGGAGGGCATTCCAGATTAAAGACGATATAATCGGCACCTTCGGCGAGGAAAGCGAGACCGGCAAGTCCAATGTAACGGACCTGCAGGAGGCCAAGAAAACCCTGCTTGTCTGGTATGCCTATAACCACTCCGGCAGAAAAAATAAGGCATTAATAAAAAACACCTTCTCAAAAGAAAAAGTGAATAAGAATGACCTTTTAATTATGCGCGGAATTATCAGTGATTCCGGGGCGCTCGAATATGCCCGCAGCGAAATAAAAAAGTTGGGAGAATTAGCGGTAGATACCCTAAGGAATTCCTCTATCAAAGAAAAATACAAGAAATCTCTATCTTTCTTTTCAGAAGAAATCCTCGCGCTATAAATCATTGTTTTCTACTTCAGAAACTGATGCCTGGCGCTAATTGGAATTGCGCCAGTATTGCCCCCGTGGGCAAACTTGGGCTTGGATTCTACCCGTCTTTAGGCTAAAATGTAGCGTATGTATAAAAATAACCCTAAAAAGGCATAATATGAAAATAAACATTGCCAAATCAGCCGGCTTCTGTTTCGGAGTAAAACGGGCATTAGTCATAGCAAAAGAAGCTGTCGCCTCTAAAGAAAAGATATATATGCTAGGAGACATAGTCCATAATGAAGAGGTGGCCGCAGAAATCCGCAGGGCCGGCATAGTAAAAATAAACCGGCTTACGAAAGGAAAGAACAAAATCTTTCTTATACGGGCGCACGGCATGCCGATAGCTACCGTCAATAAGGCGGTGCGGCTCGGTTACAGGATAATTGACGCTACATGCCCGATGGTAAAAGAAATACACAATATCGCCAAAGGCATGGAACGCCGCGGGTATCAAATCATTGTCATCGGGGATAAAAAGCATACCGAGGTGCACGGTATAATCGGACAGCTAGAATCCAAGGCGATAATTATAGATACGCCAAAAAATATACCGCTTGCAGAAATCAAGAGAATAAAAAAGGCCGGGGTGGTAGTGCAGTCGACACAGAATGCCAAAAATGTCTTGTTGATATTGAATATACTGAAAAATTATATAGAAAAAATAGAATTCCGTAACACGATATGCATGCCTACGAGGATTAAGCAGGAAGAGATAAAAAAGATGCCCGGAGAAAATGACCTGATGCTTATTATCGGCTCAAAGAAAAGCGCCAATACAAAAAGATTATACGAGATTTCTAAAAGTATTAACAACCGGACATTCTGGATAAACAGTAAAGAAGAAATAAAAAAATCATGGTTTGCCGGCGTAAAAACAATCGGCATTACAGCCGGCGCATCTACCCCGGATTCTACTACCAGAGATATAGTCGCATATATAAAGAAATTTAGCTAACCTGGTCCTGCGCCAACTGCCGCCGCGTTATATTCCATTCTTTATTTCTTCCTGATATACAGTTCGCTGTAGGTATTGTCTTTTGTATAATACCCTGCGATGGCGGGATTGTTCATGTCCTCAATATTGTAGGCAGAAATAACCCTGGGTTTATATTCTGCGATTGCGCGGTAAATATTATAATCGTATCCCTTATTTATTCTCTTATAGGTATCAAGGACATTGTTTGGGCCGACGCCAAACCAGACATAGTCGATATCTTCGCGGAATAAATTAAAAGAGTTTTGCCCGTCATATACGTAATCACCGGGCTTAGTAATGGCTAATACATAGGAAGCCTTTTTGATATCGTTATCATTATATTCGAGGTTCGCGATGGAATACGCCAGAGGAAGGCTACCAAGAAGCAGGACTATTGCACTTAGCGCCCTGGACCTGCCTAAAGCCGAATACAGGCCGTTAGCTGCCAATATGCAAACCAGGATTACGAGTAATAAAAAATATTGGTCGGAAGGGCATTTTGACGCCCACATAAAAGCGAAGATAATCAGGGAAAACAACGCAAGGTATTTCTGGATTCTGTTTTTGAGGAAGAAACATACGCCGATAAGCCAGAATGTCCAAACCAGGTTATTCATAGCAAACGATTTCCCCAGGAACTTTAACGGAGAAAAATGCGCTTTAAAATGCATATTTAAAACCCAGTTAAGCTGAAAATAGGTATCAAGAGAATTGGTAAGTAAAAGGTAAAAATAATACGGGATCAGGGTTGCTATAAAAATAAGGATATGCAACGGTAAGATTTTATATTTTATGTTTCTCCTGACAGCATCTATAAATAAAATAATTTCCGTTGCGGCCAAAGGGATAATCGCTTTCTGCAGGAAAAGAAAGGATATGCCTAAAGAAATGGCGTTAGCCGTAAGGTAACGGAGCTCTTTACTTTCAAGATACCTGACCAAAAAGAGTACGGAGATAGCGGCAAATAAAACCTGGGGGATATCCGGCCTAATCTGTATTATGACGGTAGAAAAAATTATGGTCGTGCCTAAAAAACCCAGGCTGATTATTCCTATCTCCTTATCAAAGGCCTTTCTGGCTATAAGATATGCGGTATAGCCGACTCCCAGGCTCATCAAAAACATAACTATCCGCAGGAGAATGATAGTTGCCCAATTCTCTTTCAGGGCCGGCAGCAAAAAAGCGAGGAAATAGTAGAAAAAGGGGTGGTGATGCTGTATAAAATCCACGTATATCCTCTCGCCATGGGCTATCTTCCATGCCGTATGCACCGCCTCGATCTCGTCTCCGATAAAACTCTTTTTTAGCGAGATATAAAAAATGGATAACGCAACCAGAGAAACTATCGCCACAAGCAATCCCCGGGAATCAATAAGATTAAAAAACCTGCTCTTATTCATGGTATTCCCTTTCGACATTGACTCTCCAGATATTGTCCTTGGAAATCCTGTCGCATACGATATTTTCCACCGCTGTCATTGCCGTGAGCATTGAGTGGTCAGTATTATTGTAGCGATGCATGCCGTTCCTGCCGATTAAAAATAAGTTCTCAAGGGTATCCGTAAAATCCCTCACAACCTGGAATTGCGCATACCCTGCGTAATAGGCCGGGTATGCTTTTTTTACCCTTATAACTACGCTATCCAAGACATCGGCCTTTTCAATAAACCCGATTTGCAATAGTTCGGCTACGGCTAAATCCTTGATTTCTCTGTCACTGCTCTTCCATATCGCATCTGCCTCATTACAGAAATAATCCAGGCCAAGCCAGACGGTATGCTCGTCTTTGACCATATAAGGACTCCAGTTGTTAAATATCTGAATGCGCCCCAGCTTTACTCTTTTATCCTGGACGTAAATCCAGTTATCAGGAATAATATTATCCGGGGTCTTGATTTTTCTTTGATTTTTAATCTTAAGCTTACCAGCAAGTACCCCTACCGTGATAAAGTCGCGGTACAAAAGATTACCGGCGACCTCCTTTACTGCCGCGGGGACCTCTTTTCCAAGGGCAGCGATAAGGTCCTTTACCGGCATAGAAGAGAAAAAATAATCTCCCTCTACGGTAAAGGTTGAGCCGTTTCTTTCATCTCTTATCTCGGCCGTCCTTATCTTTGAATCTTCCATGTTTAGCAGCGTTACTCGATGGCCCAAGTGTATCTGGCCGCCTTTCTCTTCTATTATACGCGCCACCTCTTCCCAGAATTGTCCGGGACCAAGCTTTGGATACAGGAACCTCTCTATCAAGCTCGCCTCCGTGTTATTGTTCTCGGAGTAATAACCTTTTAGAAAAAAGGCCGACTTTAGCGCGTATAATACAACCCTGCCCGCAGAAAGCCCTTTTACTCTTTGTATCCCCCAGTCGCGGTCTATCTGCCCGCAGGAAACCCCCCAGACCTTGCGGGTGTAATCTTCAAAAATAAGGGAATAGATTTCTTTTCCAAAGCGGTTTATAAAAAAATCTTCCAACGTCTTCTCCGGACGAATTGGAAAAACTCTTGCCCGGGTGTAACTGGCGGCAATCTTCAATATCCTATAAAAACCCAATACCCCTAATGTACGTAAGCCTAAAGAGAGCGGATAATCTATGAATTTCCCGGATGTAAGTATGCTGGAGACGCGTTTGCGGGTTAACATCACGCGGTCGGTCTTTTCGGGGTCTGGGGCGTTGTTTTCTTTTGAGAAAGGCGCTTCTCTGTCAAGAAGGATATCGTCTTTAGCGGGCTTACCCTGTAACGGAAGAATATTCAACCACCACTCTTTGATTTCCCTGGATTTGGTAAAAAACCTGTGGCCGCCGATATCTATCCTGTTTCCTTTATAATCCACCGTCTTTGAGATACCCCCTACCTGGGAATCCATCTCATAAATTATCGGCTTAATATCGGTTTTCTTAAGGAGCTCGTAGGCAGCGGTGAGGCCCGCGGGGCCGGCTCCTATGATTATCGCTTTTTTTTCTTTCATCTTATCGGGTGGTAAATTACCAGGGGGATTTTAGGATAAATTTATTCTAACACGGAACATCTAAAAAATAAATAGAAAACAACCTAAAAGAATATTGCATTGAAGCCGTTTAATATGATATATTATCCACGTAAAGGCAGGATAGCAGAAGTTTATTAAATTTGCGAAAAGGAGCGGCATGACCCTTAAGAAGAGTTATTTTTTGCTGGCATTTGGCTTATTGTGCGGGCTGCTTTTTACGGGCGGATGTATTACCAGCTGTAAGCCCGCAGGCAAGCAGGCCGAAAGCACCAATACTACTACAAATGCCACAACCGGATGGGCCAAAAGCGGCTGGCAAAAAGTAATGGATGTTGATACATGGATAAGAAAGAATCTGTGGTAATGCGCTTAAGAAAATTCCGCTTCTATCCGCTGTAATAACTCACCCATATCCTTCAATAACGGCGCAGGTAAAAGTTTCAATAACTGCGCCTCTTTTTGCAATGACCTTAAAGTTCCGTACAGCCTTCTGACTGTGGCTTCTTTCTTCTTACGCTGGGCTTCTTCTGGCTCAAGTTCCTGCCTCTGCCTGATAAGAGCGGTTAAATCCTTTTTTACGGCAATGGTGTCTTTACCTTCTTCAAAAATCTCCTTTTTTATATGCGCGTAATCATCGCTATCAAGAGATTTTTTATTTTTTGCCAAGCGCAGCAAAGCCACCGACTCATAACTGGGGATATTAGCGGCAGACGTTCCCTCCACAAAATCCCTACTAAGGTAATGCGGCTCCTCCTTCTCCAGGAAATAATAAGACTTCAGGAGCTTCATCGCCGTATTCTTGCGTATGCCTATCTCTTTAGCCGTATAAGCCTCTAATGTAGCGAACCCCCACTCCTTATAATGCTTATCCCTCCATACGGAATACAATGCCCTTCCCAACTCTACCCAGGAACTCTTAAATTGTTTTGCGCTCTCCAAGATCTGGTATCTTAACGAATCCTTTTCTATTCCGGCCATCTTTTCTTCGATCTGCGTGATAGATTTACTTTTATGGTCCTGCATATCTTTCTCCTTCGTCGCTCGCTTACGCTCGCTCCTTACGAGGGGACAAGCCCCCTCTTAACGCTGATAGCTATTTTATAGATTGACGCTGTTTTCCCCCAAGCGCGGGGGACATCTCTTTTCCCCCGCACCCCCTTGGTTCTTTCGCTGACTTCCGCCCATCTTGCGAAAGAACTCTTACCTTACTGCCGCAACAGGGCATATCTGGTTATACGCGCAATAAGCGCATGCCATATAGGTTGGTTTAGCGGAAAAATCGAGGCTACGCAGGCCCGCGGAAACTTCCCTGACCTTTTCTTTTACCTCTTCTAAATCTCCCTCTTGGACTTCTATATCGCCAATAATTCCGGATTCAAGAAAATAGAGTACCAGCCGTTTTGGCAGCTTCCCTAATATGTTTTTATACGCCATGGCGTAAAGCTTAAGCTGCAAGCTTTCCTTAACCCTTTTATCGGCATCCTTCTGGGTATTGATGCCAGAGGTCTTAAAATCCATGATCACGGCTCCGTTGGGCTCCTCATCCACCCGGTCAAACCTCCCGTTTATCTTGGCGTCTTCCATGATGAAAGAAAAATCCTTCTCGATAAACTTCGGCACTGTTTTATTTTTTTCCTCGCTGTGAAAAAACTTTGTCAGGGCCTGGCATCCTACACGGAAACGCTCCTCCTGATGGGCCTGGCTAAGGAATCCCTGGGGGTCAAAGCTCTCCCTGAATGCATTCAATAGCTCATTGAGCTCCATCTCTCTCCCCGAAATCCTGTATTGAAAAAACCTGCTCACCGCATCATGCATGGCGCGTCCGTATATAACCGTATGGTGCTCCATGATGGGGACGCGCAATATGTTTACATACTTATATTTCAAAGGACAGGTCAGATAATCGTCTATCTGGTAATAACTTAGATTAATAAACTTTCCTTCAGGAATAGACGATAAAGCTGTTTTTAAGGAATCCTGGCGGCTGGCAAACCGTTCGATGGCCTCCAGGGCGGAAGTTTTCTTTTTTTCTTTAGCTTGCGCATTACTGCCCAGGGCCTCAAAGACAAACTGGCTTATGCGCCTGGTTCTTTTGCCCCCGTAATCTTCGGCGCTAGTAAGGTATAACTCTTCCTTTGCGCGGGTCATACCGACATAAAAAAGCCTGCGCTCCTCCTGAAGAAGGAAATCTCCACCCGGCAAGACCTCTTTTATCAAAGTATCGGGCAATTCAATGGGCTGCCTGCGATGTGGCCAGGGAAAACGCCCCTGCACGAGACTCACCAGAAACACTGTCCTAAATTCAAGCCCCTTTGCCTTATGTATCGTCAGGACATTAACCGCATCGGTATCAAGGTCTGCCTCCACGGTAGGCGGGTCGTCGCCCGCCTCAATGAGAAGGTTAAGATAATTCACAAAGCTTATCACCCTGTCTTCCCGGGCCACCAGTTCGAAATCGCGCACATTTCCGAAAAACTTGGCTATATTCTGGATTTTTGTTTCGTTTTCCAGGCTTTGCTCATGGGTCAGCTTTTTCAGGTATCCGCTGTCTGTCAAGAAAGCATACAACAGCCTTCCTGTAGTCTGTTCGCGTGAAATACGCAGAAATCTATCGATATCTTCTATTATCTTTCTTATTTTTTCTTTTGATTGTTCGCTTATATCTGCCAATTCTGGTATATCTCCTATCTCCTTACATACCGTATATAGCGCCTTATTTCTACGGCGGGTATAGTGATTAAGCAGGGCTAAATCAGAAAGGTCAACTCCGTAAATCTCAGAGCTTGCGAGATAATACAGGCTTAATGATTCCGAAGGATTAGCGATGACGCGCAGGAAATTAATGCATAATTTAACTTCTTCCCTTGCATAAAGCCCCTGGTTACCGCTAAACTGCCAGGGGATATCCTGCATATTCAGCGACTGTAAAAACGGTTCTGCGTCGGAATTTGAGCGCACGAGTATGGCGAAATCACGGCAACGGAAATTACCCGAAGAAACCTTTTCTTTAATTATCCTGGCTACATTGTCTGATTCTGTGGAATTAGTGTCAGAATGCAGGTGCACAGGGCCGCTGCCGTCTTTAACCGCGCTTATCAGGCGCTTATCGATATTTGCTTTTACCTCAAAACGCTCCGGGTTATTATGCTGGATTAAACGGTAAGCGCTGTCAAGAAGGGGCTGGGAAGAGCGGTAATTCTGGACGATGTTTACCTGTTTGGCGTAGGAAAAATCATTTATAAAGCTCAAAAGATTGGAATATGCGGCGCCGCGAAAACGGTATATGCACTGGTCATCATCCCCCGTGACGGTTATATTCCTGCTTTTACCGACGAGAAGCCTGGCTAATTGATACTGCGCGAAATTAGTATCCTGGAATTCGTCTACGAGGATATATTTAAACTGTTCCTGGTATTTCTTAAGGATCAGAGGATGTTCCCGCAATAACTGTAAGGCAAGATAAAATTGATTGCCGAAATCAAGCATTCCTTCACGGGCAAGTAATTCCTGATATTTAGCATACGCCTGCGCTATTTCCAGCTGCTGCCTGGACTCCTCTATCCTGACTTTATCGGCTACGGAGGAGCTAGCCTCTGTAACCAAGCCCTGGGCATAATCCAGATATTCTTTGCAGGATATATCTTCATCTTTAGCCCTGCTGAATAATGAGATAAGCGCTTCAATAAAACGAGTGGGGTCGGATAGCGGCCGGTAATAGGAGAGATTGAATTCAAAAAGGTGCTCGCGGAAAAATACCGCGGCTTCCGGTTGAGTAAGCACCTTGAAATCAGGGTTAAGCCCTGCAACCAGCGCGTTTTCGCGCAACAACCTGTCGCCAAAGGCATGAAACGTGGATATCCATATATCCGTATAGCCGTAGGGGACAAGCACGTCCACCCTCTCCTGCATTGAGTGGGCGGCTTTATCCGTAAAGGTAAGCGCGAGTATTTCGCTAGTCTTTGCCAGGCCGCTGGATAAAAGCCAGGCGATGCGGCGGGTGATGACAGTGGTTTTTCCTGTCCCTGCCCCCGCTATAATAAGCAGCGGCCCTTCTTTATGCGTCACCGCGCTAACCTGCTCTTTGTTCAGACCTTCGAGAACTTTATCCATACAAATAATATCCTTATAACATCTTTTTAAGATTTAATTTAAACAATTTTTGGTAGAGCACCTGAAAACTTAACTCCGGCCTATGGTAATCTTCATAAAGCTTCTCTCCTACAATGCTCACATTAAAATTCCTATTTATAGCTTCCTTTAAAGCATTCCCGGGGTCATAAGTAACCGCTGATTGCGTTACGTAAACCGGCACTTTATTTAACAGGTACCCGTCAATTCTCTTTATAAAATCAGCTATTTTCTTTACGTCGCCTACCGGAGGAAATAAAGTTTGCCTCTGGCCGTAATACTCGATAAACGCGCCATCATCTATTGACACAATTACGGCGTTATTCTCCGTATTTTCTTTAACATACGAGGCAAATTGCTTTTCTCCGTTGTAGCGATGCCTAAAAGAAAGCATCGGATACATAAAAAGGAACATGCTGGCAACGAAATAAATAACAATCATAATTGTAGCCATTTTATATTTATTGTATGCCGCCGATAGCGCATATGAAACAAAAATATACACCGGGATGACGCTTATATCTAAATATCTCGGGGCATAAGAGCGTATATTGCCGAAATAGAGTATCAACATAACCCAGAGTAATAAAAATGATACCAGAAAAGGTTTTTCTTTAGAGGCCATTTTCCTTACGCCTATAATAAAAACAGGAAATAATAAAAGCGGGATACTTATGAGTAAATCCCTGACCGCCAGCTTAATCCCCGGTGAGAATATTCCCCTGAAATAGTTGACCGGCAGGCCTGGTTTTATATCCCTGGCAAATACTTCCGCATGCAATTGGCTGCCTACGGATGTAAGGAGCGCCATGCATAGGAATAGCAAGAAAGGCAATAGCAGTAAAGTTAACGACTTTGGATTAAATCTTTCTTTGGGGATATTTATTCTAAAGGGATGAAAGGAAATACAGGGGTTTAGGTAAAGTAGAAAATATAGCGGGGCAGTGGCAAGTATCGATTCCCTTACGGAGACCGAGAAAACAAAGAAAAAGCTGGATATTCCCAGTAAAAGCAAAGAACCATTCTTTATGCCGCGTGTTAAAAGGTAAAATGAAAGAAGAAGAAAAAACACGCTCATGCCGTGTTCTTTTCCATAGGTGTTGGGGGAAAAATAAAAAGGCGTGAAAGAAAATAATAACGAGCCGAAAAAAGCCTGAATAGAATCTGCAAATAATTCATTTATAAACAGGAACAGTATGACAATAGACAAAGAATGAAACAATACGCTTACGAACCTTATCGTAAAGTCGGCATTATGTTTTAATAAAAAAGCGGGCAAATATAAAATACTGTTTATGAGGACTGCACCATACCTGCCCTTAACCGCGGGTTGAAGAACCCCTGTCTTATAGGTGCCTTCTACGGCCTTAGCTAAAATCACGCTATCATAATGAAAAATCCCCTCGTTTATAAAAATAACCCCCATTAACAGGTTCAATACAAACAAGGTAATTACGGCGATTTTAACCTTATGGTCTTTTATTGAATGCATATTAGGCAGATTTTGTTTATACCGGCATCTAAAGGGCGAATCGACTGAAATAGGAAAGAACTATGGATTCATTTAAGCTCATTTTACCTTGACAATGCCTCGTTTTCAAGTATACTTATTTACCTATAAACAAGGAGTGGAAGAAAATGATTAAGAAATGCGCGTTATGCCAAAAAGGAGAATTATCCGGCAAGGCCGTTGCCCGCAAAGGACAATATAAGGCAAAGGGCGGTACCGGCAGTAAAATCGCCCGCTGGACAATGCGCAGGTTCCTGCCTAACCTGCAGAGGATGACTATCGTAATCAACGGGCGGCGCAGAAGAGTTTATGTCTGCGCAAAATGCATCAAAAAAGGCGCCTTCGAAAAGGCTGCTTCTTAACGCTCACCTGAAGAAAATATCCTTTATTTCCAGAAGAATACCCGTTGAGCCGCGCCAGTTATCCATGCGGGGCGTATAAACCAGGTCAAATCCGCTTGCTGCTTCAAGGCTATCCCTTAAACTGCCCATTCCAAAACCAATTGCCTGAAAAGTAAGATTTCCATCGGTAACCCAGAATTTAAGCGTATCCCTGCTTAAGGTCTGCGGCTCGCCGCGCAGTTTTAAGCCCCTCGTGTAAAATAACGGTTCGGGGTTGCCGTAACCAAATGGCTCAAGCACCTCCAGCCCCCCAATTATTTCTTCATTTAAATCCGCAAATTTAATTTCCATATCAATATCGATACTGGGGAGCAAATCATCCAGCGAAAGCCTCTCATGCGCAATACGGTTGATACTGCGCTTAAAATCTTCTATGCTGTCCTTGGTAATCAAGAGGCCCGCTGCGTGAGCGTGGCCTCCGAAAGAATCAAGAAACTGGCGGCAATTAATCAGGGCATTAAATAGATGGAAGTTCTTGATGGAGCGGGCAGAGCCCTTACAGAGCTTATCATTTATAGAGATAACTATGGCCGGCCGGTAAAACCTGTCTGCAAGTTTAGAGGCCACTATCCCCAGCACCCCCTGATGCCAATCTTCCTTTGCCAGGACAATAACCTTATGCTCCTTAAAATTAACCTCCTTGTCTATCATGGCACGTGCTTCCTCAAGGACCTTGCTCTCTATTTTCTGCCTTTCGCGGTTATGCTGCTCTACAATTTTTGCAAGGCCCTCTGCCTCTTCCTGTGAACTACTCATCAGCAGTTTCAGTGAAGTATCTGCCGTATCCATCCGTCCGCTTGCATTTATCCGCGGCCCCAATATAAAGCTTACGTAAGTGGCTGTAAATTTCTTATCCTGGAGTCCTGCGTTCTCAATCAACACCTTAATGCCAGGCCTTTCTGTAGACGATATCCTTTTAAGCCCCTCTTTGGCGATAATCCTGTTTTCTCCGGTAAGCGGGACGCTATCGGCAATAGTGCCTAACGCCACCAGGTCCAACTCATTAAGAAGGGTAGAATTCTCCAATGCCTGCGCCAGTTTGTAAGCGACGCCCACCCCTGCCAGTTCCCTGAATTTATAATTCGCATCTTTTGTTTTAGGATTTATGACTGCCAGCGCATCCGGCAGGGGCGCATCCTGCGGCTGGTGATGGTCGGTAATTATCGTATCTATCCCCTTGCTTTTCAATTCGCTTATCTGTTTGTGGTTAGAAGTGCCGCAGTCAACGGTGATAATAAGTTTTACGCCTTTATCTTTTGCGATATGAGCGATATTTCTGGTAAGCCCATAACCCTCTTTTACCCTGTGCGGCAGATAATGCATAACATTTATTTTTCTTGCGGCAAGCACTCCCTTTAGCAGTGCTACGGCGGTAATCCCGTCTACATCATAGTCTCCGCAAATCATCACTTTTTCTTTGCGCTCGGCTGCTCTTTTTATGCGGCTAACTGCCTTATGCATTGAGGGGAAAGAATACGGGTCAAGAAAGTCTTCAGTCCGGACATTCAGGAAATGTTGGGCTGTAGTTAAACTGGTTATGCCGCGGTTAATAAGGATTTGCGTAAGAAGAGGAGAAATCCCTAATTCCTTGCTTAATTTATTCTGTAAGGCGGGTTCGGCAGGGGCGATGCGTAATATTTTATGGCTCATTTGTAGGGCTACATCTTTTCAGGCGCAGAGACGTTCATAAGCTCTAATCCTGCGCCCAGCACAATTCTTACCGCTTCGATAAGGATGAGGCGCGCAGAAGTTAACTCGTTGTCACCCGTCAATACGCGGTGCCGGTCATAGAATTTATGGAATGTCTCTGCCAGTTCCTGCAGGTAAACCGTTAACATAAAAGGATCCTGCATAGCAAAACACATACGCAGGATAACGGGAAAGCGTAAGGTCTTTTTAGTTAATGCTAGTTCCTCTACCTCTTTCAATAAGCTTAAATTTACTTTCCTGGGTAATCTTGTGCCTTGAGAGCGTAGGATGCTACAGATTCTGGCATGCGCGTACTGGACATAATACACGGGATTTTCCGAGGTCTCTTTCTTAGCTGTATTCAGATCAAAATCCAGGTGGCTATTGGTGCGGCGCATCAGGAAGAAAAAACGGGAAGCATCTTTGCCTACCTCATCCAGCACTTCCTGCAGGGTAATATACTGGCCTTTACGCGTCGACATCTGGACGGGCTTGCCGTCCCTATATATCGTGGCCAACTGCACGATTACAATCGATAGTGAATCCACAGGATAGCCCAATGCCTGTACTGCCGCCTTTATCCTGTTTATATAACCGTGATGGTCAGGGCCCCAGAGGTTAATTAACCATTGGAAACCCCTGCGGTATTTGTCTTCATGGTAGGCTATATCAGGGGCTAGATACGTGTAAGAACCGTCGCTCTTTACTACTACCCGGTCTTTGTCGTCTCCGAAGGCAGTGGACTTAAACCAGAGCGCACCATCCTGTTCATAAAGATAATCCTTCTTCCTTAAGAATTTAAAGACCCTGTCGATTTTTCCGCTTTCCCTCAATGCCTTCTGGGAATACCAGTAATCAAACCTTACCCCGAAGCCGGATAACTCTTTCTTTATTATCTCCAGGATATAATCCGCCGCGTACTCTCCTAAATGCGTAATCTTATCTTTTTGGCTTCCGGCCTTCCTTGCTATATCGTATATATAATCCCCCTGGTAGTAATTTTCCGGGAATTCCACTTTCTCGCCGGTAAGCTCTTTCATCCGCAGCTCTACTGAGCGGCCGAGGATTTCAATCTGGTTGCCCTCATCATTAAGGTAATATTCCTTTTTTACTTTAAAGCCCAGGAAAGATAAGACATTGCCAAAACAGTCTCCTACTGCAGCCTGCCTGGCATGGGCAACAGAAAGCGAACCCGTAGGATTTGCACTGACAAATTCTATTAATACTTTTTTATTCTTACCTATATTCTGCAACAGCGCCACTTTGCCTTTTGCGGCTAAATTGCCTAATTGCCCTAAGAAATAGCTGTCCTCTAGATAAAAATTAATGAAACCTGCGCCTTCAATCTTTATCTCCCTCGTATACTGTCCTGCCTTACTACGCGCCTTTTCCTTATTTAGCTCCTGCGTTAACTCCTCGGCGATATCGCGGGGAGATTTCTTCAGGGCCTTACTTAGTTGCAAAGCCACATTGGTGGAAAAATCACCGAAGCGCTCATCCGAAGGCAAATCCAGTTCGACGCTAGCCTCAAGGGTTTTATCCAGGCCCTTCTTTCGTAATGCCTGTTTCACTAAATCCGTAAGTAAATCCTGTATGTTTTTTTTCATAGTTCCTGAAATATCCGGCTGGTTTTTCTAAACAGCGAAAGGGAAAACTCGGTAAGCTATGTTTGGGCGCTTCTGGGAATCCTGACTTTTTTTGCATCGGCCCAGAGGCGCTCCAAAGAATAAAACTCTCTCATCGGTTTATAAAAGATGTGCGCCACGACACTGACGAAATCCAATACCACCCATCCGGATTCATCATTTGGCGAAACCGCGGAGAGAGCTCTTATCCCCTTTTTCCCCAGGTCCTCCTGAATGCCTGCGGCAATGGCATTCACCTGCCTGAGGGAAGTACCGCTTGAAATGACAAAATAATCGCAAAAGCCGGAAACCTTGCGCATATCCAAGATAACCAGCTTTTGCGCTTTTTTATCCTTTGCTAAAGCCGCTATACGCAGTGCTAAATTTTTCGCTTCTATTTTACTTGCCTACCCCTTTTTACCCATGATTCTATACATGCCAGTGCCGCAGTCAGGGCATTTTCCCTTGACGGCCAAGCGCTTATTCTTCATGGTCACCTTCTGTTCATCCTTCATTTCTTTCTTGGCTTTACATTTTACGCAATATCCCTTTTCTCCCATTTGTTTCCTCCTTTTTGCAGTATAGTATCACAGCTCCGCCTTACTGTCAACTATACGTAATTATACAATAAAAACAGGCGAAATCAACTTTTTTTGATTTTGCAGGTACCCGGCCTCTCCTCTATTTCCCCCACTATTTCTTCGACGAGATCTTCCAGCGTAACCAATCCGAGGGTCTTTTTGTTCTGGTCTACTACAATAGCAATATGTATTTTTTCTTCTTTGAAACGCTTGAGCAGTTCGTTTACTTTGGTATGCGCCAAAACAAAATAGGCCTCGCGCACCAAATCCTGCAACAGGAACAATCCTTTATCTTTCAAGATATACAGTAAATCGCGGCCATATATTACTCCGATTATATTATCTAAGGAATCCCTGTATACCGGAAGGCGGGCGTGGCCCTCCTCTACAAAGGTATTAAGCACCTCTTCTGATGCTGCGTCGATATTTACCGCGATAATTTTGTTCCTGGGTACCATCACATCTACGACTTTAATATCGCCGAATTCAAAAATGCGCTGCAGCATTTTTCCTTCCTCGGCGCTTAGAAACCCTTCTTCTTCACCGAGCTCTATCATCAAACGTAACTCTTCCTCTGTTACTAATGGTGACCTCTTGCCTGAAGGAATACGCAGCATCTTGATGATGAGATCGGTTGCTTTGGAAAAAAGCGCGATAATGGGGCTGAGTATCTTAAGGCATATCTCCATGAAAGGAGCCAAGGATAAGGCAACGCGTTCAGTATTCTTTATGGCGATGGTCTTGGGGATTATTTCGCAGAAAAGCACTATGAAGAATTCCGCGAACAGCGTTGCCACCACTATACCCCATTTGTACCCGAGAGCGTAAACGCAGAATCCGGTGATTATCGCTGATATTGAGATAGTGGCCAGATTATTACCCACCAAAATCCCCACAATAAACCTATCGAGCCTGTTTATAATCGATTGAATCCGCTTGGCACGCTTTACGCCGCGGCTAAGCATATGCCGCAGCCGGATCCTGCTTAACCCAATGATAGAGGTCTCAGACGCAGAAAACAAAAAGGATAGCACCGCGAGGATAATCAGCACAATAATGGTCACCGGCAAAGATATGGCTGGATGCATTTTATTAATTCATTCGTAAAATTCCGGATATCTCTTTTTCTTTATTTTTAAGCGGGCCGATTAATGCCGCGTTTAATCTGTCTTTTTTAAATATCATCCTGCTAGCTTCGCGTATATCTTCCCTGTCTACCTTATTAATCTCTGCGGCAATCTCCTTAAAAGAATAAGTCCTGTTCAAAGTTAGCGTGCTTTCCCCGATCCAGAGCATATGTTCAAGCGTATCTTCAAGGCTTAGCATTAATTGACCCATATAGAACTCTTTTGCCCTCCTGAATTCATCGCCGGTTACCAGCTTCTCTGTGGTCTTAATCAATTCTGCCAATATTAATTTTATGGCTGCCGTAACCTTATAGTTATCAATCCCCGCATGCACGAGGAAGGCGCCGGTTTCATGATACCGTTTTAATCCTGAGCCGATTTCATAAGCCAGGCCCCTCTTTTCGCGCAGTTGGTGAAAAAGCCGGCTGGACATGTTTGCGCCAAGTATTATATGCAGTATATTAAGGGCGTATTTTAGGGGGTGATGGCGGGACAGGGCATTAAACCCCAATGCCAGATGCGTCTGTTCGGTATCTTTCATAAACATCTTTAACTGCGGAAGCTTCTGGTTTTCGGTTACGCCCTGAAAAGTATTTTTTTCTTTTCTCTCCACTTTTCTAAAAATCCTGCCGACAGAACCGATTAGTTTCTTATAATCGAATGAGCCTGCCAGGCTTATTACTATATTGGAAGGGGTATAGTAATTGCTGCGGAAGCTAGAAAGTGAATTCCTGTTTATGCTCTTCACGGATTCTATATCGCCGATAACAGGTAATCCGAGCGGATGTTTCGGCCAGAGCAGCTCATCCAATAGCTCATAGACATAACTTTGCGGCAGGTCCCTGTACATCTTTATCTCTTCTAAGATAACTGTCCTTTCTTTCTCGATTTCTGTCCGTGGTAAAGTCGGCCTAAGCACCATATCGGAAAGTATCGATAGTGCCGGTTCAAGATATTTTGCCGGTATTTTTACCAGATAACAGGTTACCTCTTCCGCGGTAAAGCCATTAAGGGAACCGCCTATCCCTTCAATGGATTCCTTTATCCCGCGGCAGGAGTAATGTTCTGTGCCTTTAAAAAGCATATGCTCCAGGAAATGAGATATACCTTTATTCTGGAATGTTTCGTACCTGCCGCCAACGCTAATCCATATGCCTAAAGCCAGAGACTCCATGGAAGGCATAGGGTGGGCAATTATTCTTAAGCCGTTATCCAGGACTGTTCTTTTATACACTCTCTAAGCTCCTGACAAAAGCGCTCACCTTATCTACAAGGCCTTTTCTACCGAGGTTATCTTTTATTCTCTTGACTATGGCGCTGCCTATTATTACTCCGTCGCTGTATCTAGAAATTTCTTTTACCTGGCTTGCCGTCGAAATACCAAAACCAACACAGACGGGTTTAGCGGTATATTTCTTGATCAAAGACAGGTTCTTCCTTATATCTGCCGCTAAACTTTTACGCGCACCGGTTACCCCGGTTAAAGAAACATAATATATGAAACCTTTCGTTAGCTTCGATATCTTTTTTATGCGTTCTTTACTGGTGGTAGGCGAAAGAAAATTTATCAGGTCAAGGCCGTATTTATCAGTCAGCTTACGTAAAGAGACCGCTTCTTCGGGAGGTAAATCAGGAATAATTATGCCGTCAACTCCGCTTTGAGAGGCAACTTTAGCAAACTTTTCTTCCCTGAAACAGAAAACAGGATTATAGTAAGTCATCAGGCATATGGGGATCTCAACTGACCTGCGCAGGTTCTTTACTAATTTAAATATCTGTGGCAACTGCACATTTTTCTTAAGCGCTTCTTGCGATGATTCCTGGATAACCGGGCCGTCTGCAAGAGGGTCTGAAAAAGGCACTCCCAACTCCAGGATATCTACGCCTGCTTTTTCAAATTCCTTCGCTAATTTTGCGGTAGTGGCTAAATCAGGATAGCCGGCGGTAATAAAAGCAATAAACGCCTTTTTATTTTTCCTTCGTAGCTCTGTGAATTTTTTCTCTATCCTGTTCATCTTTGCCCTGCCTACCACCTATTACCTATAACCTACTACCTACTCTTAGTTAAGTACTTATTAATTATCCCCAGGTCCTTATCCCCTCTTCCGGATAAGCACACGATAACCACTGAATTCTTGTTTAATCTTCTGGACAATCGCGTTAAATAAAAAATGGCATGTGAGGGCTCAAGCGCGGGGATAATGCCTTCTTTTTCAGAAAGCAACCGAAACCCTTCCAATGCCTCTGTGTCGGAAACGGCAAAATAATCGGCCCTGCCGATCTCTTGGTAATAAGCGTGCTCCGGACCCACCCCGGGATAATCAAGGCCCGCGGCAATTGAATGGGCGATTTTAATCTGGCCGAATTTATCTTCGAGGACTTTTGATTTTGAGCCGTGAAGGACTCCTGTTTTTCCGGCGACAAGTGTCGCGGAATGCTTTCCGGAAGCAATACCTAATCCAGCAGCTTCTACTCCGATAAATTTTACTTTTTTATCACCCAAGAAAGGGCGGAACAACCCCATGGCATTACTTCCCCCACCGACGCAGGCAACCAGATAATCCGGCAGGCGAGCTTCTTTTCTTAAAATCTGCCTGCGCGCTTCTTGTCCAATCACAGATTGAAAATCTCCGACCATGACAGGATAAGGATGCGGCCCGGCAACGCTACCGATAATATAGTGGGTATTACGCACATTTGTTACCCAGTCACGCAAGGCCTCGGTCATCGCGTCTTTAAGGGTTTTTGAGCCGCTTTTTACCGGGATCACTCTTGCGCCTAACAGTTTCATGCGAAAGACGTTGGGCTCCTGCCTCTTAATATCTTCTTCGCCCATATAGATGTCGCACTTAAGCCCGAACAGAGCCGCCACTGTTGCCGTAGCCACGCCATGCTGGCCTGCCCCTGTCTCGGCGATCACGCGCGGCTTTTTCATGCGTAGCGCCAACAGCACCTGGCCCAAGGTGTTATTTATTTTGTGTGCCCCGGTATGCAGCAGGTCTTCTCTTTTCAGATAAATTTTCCCCGCCCCTAAATACCTGCTTAAATTTTCTGCCAGATATAACGGAGTGGGCCTGCCGGCATATTCCTTAAGGTAATAACCGAGCTGCGCAAGAAACGCCTTATCGGTTCGAGCCTTCTTATATTCCCTCTCCAGCTCATCCAAGGCAAAAATCAATGTCTCCGGAACAAACCTTCCGCCAAAAATACCAAAATGTCCTTTTTTACCAGACAATCTCATATTTTAAACTCTCCTTAACCGTTAAACAAAGAGATTATATACCCTTATTTTTAAGATAACAAAGAAAATATATAAAAATAAAGATACCTGTTCATCGAGCTCCCGGATTAATCCTTGAGCTCGAAAGAAAATCCTCCTATTTTCTTGGCAAGCGCGTTGTAGACAATGCATATAAACGCTATGAGGATAAAAGTTAAAAATCCGTATATTACTGGCGTAAGCGTGATAAACCACCAGGGAATACCTTCCTTGGTTTTGCCACCTTGCGATAGAACCATAATGCTCAAAGGCACTAATACGATTACCCCCAGCACGAAATATAATATTGAGAAAATCTTTGCATTTTGAAAAACGGCAAGCTTCTTTATCTCAACCATATTACCTACCTCCTTTAAATAAGCCATGCCACTGGCGATTATGGCTCATTTACTCCGCGCTATGCGCGGAGCTTTAGTATTTTTGCCTCCCGGATAAAACCCCTGATTTTTCCGCGGCTCTTTTTACGCGGGTTAATCTGAACGGAACTGGAAACATCAACCCATTCCGGCCTTAAAAGTTTAATGGCCCAAGCGACGTTTTTTTCATTCAGACCGCCTGATAAAAATAGCGGCCGCCTTATCCTATCCCTTATCTGCTTGAGCCGCCCCCAATCAAAGGGCTTACCTGTGCCTCCGGCTTTATCCCTGTCAAAGGTATCAAAGAGAAAAGCAAAAACTTTATAATCATTTAAATCTTCCGGAGCGGCTTTAGCCTTCAGGCGGAATGCCTTTATTATCTTTCTACCTTTAAACTTACCGCAGAATTCAGCGGATTCTCTGCCATGAAACTGCAAGGCATCTAACCCGCAGCAAAGGGCGATCCGTTTTATCTGCTTCTCTTTGGCATTCACGAACACGCCCACTTTAAGTATCTTCTCCGGAAGTTCACCTATAATCTTACGCGCCTCTTCCGGAGATATATAGCGGGGGCTTCTTTTATAAAAAACAAACCCGAGCGCATCACAACCTGCCGCTACCGCTACCTTCGCATCTTCCAGGTTGGTTATGCCACATATCTTTATTTTAACTCTTGTCTTACTATGAACCATGAACTATCCACTATAAACCAATTTACCAGCCCATTATCTCTTGGACTTTCTTTGCGATATCAGGGGCTTCCATAAATGCCTCCCCTATCAATAGGGCATTAACGCCGAGAATCTTAAGAAAGAGCGCGTCCTGATAATTTCTTATGCCGCTTTCCACAACCACGGTCTTATCTTTCGGTATAAGAGGATATAATTTTTCCGTGGTCTTAAGGTCTACCTCCAACGTGCGGAGATTACGGTTATTTATACCGATAAGCGGCACTTTTAAATTCAGGATTTTTTTCAGTTCCTTTTCATCGTGCACCTCAACGAGGCATTCTAGGCCAAGGCCTACGGCTATCTGCATAAATTCTATAATCTGGTCGCGCGTCAGGATACCGGCTATGAGGAGTATGGCATCCGCGCCAAAAAAACGCGACTCATAAACCTGGTATGCCTCAAGTATAAAATCCTTGCGTAACAGAGGACAGGAAACTATATTCCTTATTTCGTTAAGATGCGTTACATTACCTGAAAAATAATCCTCTTCGGTTAAAACAGAGATGGCCTGGACTTCCAGTTGCTGGTAAATCCTTGCAATATCCTGTATATTAAAATCTTCCCTGATCATGCCGCACGAAGGAGAGGCCTTCTTAATTTCTGCGATAAGGGAGATTTGCCTGGGCTTATTTATTGCCTTTATGAGAGAGCGCGTCGGTCCAAAGGCCTGCATTGTCTGCTTTAATTGCTCTTCGGGCATATTCTGCTTGGCAAAAAGCAGGCGCTCTTTTTTCTTGGTAATTATATCTTTAAGAATATCAGTTTTTGGCATTTGAATATTCTTTTAAAAGTTGCAGTTTTCCTGCTGCGCTGCCGCTGTCGATAGAACGTATTGCTAATGCTATGCCGTCTTTAATGGATGCGGCCTTATCCGCGGCGTATATCGCAGCCCCTGCATTCAACAACAGGATATCGCGTTTAGGCCCTTTCTTGCCGTTCAATAAACCCATGGCGGTATCTACGCTTTCACTTAAGCTATCCACTGTCAGGTCTTCAAAGCGCGCTCTCTTAAAACCAAAATCTTCGGGCTTCACCTCGTAATCGAGAAACTGACCATTATTGACTTCACAAATATGCGTAGGCCCGGTAGTAGTTATTTCGTCAAGTCCGTCCTCTCCATGGACGACCAGCACATGTTTTGTACCAAGGTTATATAATACTTGCGTCAGTATCTTTGTCCATTGGCGGCTATATACGCCGATAAGCTGGTTTGTAACGCGCGCGGGATTAATAAGGGGCCCTAGGATATTAAACATAGTCCTTGTGCCAATATGTTTTCTTGCCGCTGAAACTCGCTGCATTACTTTATGCAGGTTCGGCGCGAAAAGAAAAGCTATGCCTATTTCCTCAAGGCAACGCTTTATTTTTTCTCTGTCCATCTGGATATTGACACCCAGGGCCTCCAGGATGTCGGCGCTGCCGCACTTACTGGATACGGAACGGTTCCCGTGTTTTGCCACCGTGACACCAGCACCGCTTGCCACAAAGGCCGAAATTGTAGAAATATTAAAAGTGCCTTTCTTGTCTCCTCCCGTGCCGCAGGTATCCAGAATATTGGGCTTATCCACGATAATCGGCTCTACGTATTTAAGCATTACCTTTACCGCGGCGGTTAACTCTTCAGGCGTTTCTCCTTTGGCATTTAAGACGGTAAGAAACTCTACTATATCAGCGGTTTCAGTCGCTCCGCTTAGAATCTCCTCCATCGCCGAATACATCTCTGTTTCGGTCAGGTTATTCTTCTGGCTTAAAAGCCTGATAGAATCCTTAATCATTGTTTAAGAAAATTACGCAGTATATCCATACCCCTCGTAGTCAGGACTGATTCCGGATGAAACTGCACTCCCCATACGGGAAATTTCTTATGCTTTAGCCCCATTATCTCGCCTTCTTTGGTCCGGGCGGTTATCTCCAATACCTGCGGAAGCGTTTTTCTTTCTACTATCAAAGAGTGGTACCGCGTGGCTTCAAAAGGATTGGGTATACCTTTAAAAATTTCTCTGCCGTTGTGATAAATAAACGAGGTCTTGCCGTGCATAAGTTTTCTTGCGCCGATTATCCTGCCCCCGAAAACAAACCCTATTGCCTGATGCCCGAGGCAAACACCGAGGATTGGGATTTTTCCGGAGAGCTCTCTTATCAGGGCGCAAGATATCCCCGCATCTTCAGGCCTGCCCGGCCCAGGGGAAATGACTATTCTATCCGGCTTTAAGCGTTTTATTCTCTCCGGGCTTATCTTATCGTTTCTAAAGACCTTTACCTCCTGGCCCAGCGCACCCAGATACTGGACAAGGTTATAAGTAAATGAATCGTAATTATCAATCATTAATATCATTCTTTTTCTCTCCAGACCTTTGCACCAAGTTTCTGTAACTTAGCTTCCAGGTTTTCGTAACCTCTCTCCAGATGGTAAATCCTGGAAACCGAGGTTTTCCCTTTCGCGGCAAGGCCTGCCAGGACAAGGCATGCAGATGCGCGTAAATCAGACGCCATTACCGGCGCTCCGGAAAGCTGCCTGACACCTTCCACAATTGCGTGCGGCCCTTCCCTTTGGATATGCGCGCCCATACGGTTGAGTTCTGCCACATGCATAAACCTGTCCGGGTAAATCTTTTCCGTAATTACGCTTACACCCGGAGTAACGCTCATCAAACTCATAATCTGGGCCTGCATATCGGTAGGAAAACCAGGATATGGAAGAGTCGTGACATTCACGGACTTCAACTGCTTTTTGAAACGCACATTTACCGAATTATCGCTCTTAGTAATAGATGCCCCCGCTTCTTCGAGCTTATCTATTATGGCTCCGATATGCCTGGAAAAAGCATTTTTAATCAGGATATTCCCCCGCGTAATAAGGGCGGCCACCATAAAGGTCGCTGTTTCTATACGGTCCGGTATAATCGTGTGGCTTGCGCCGTGAAGCTGTTTTACACCTTCGATTTCAATAATGGGAGTGCCATGGCCTTTAATTTTGGCGCCCATCTTAATTAAAAACTCTGCCAGGTCCGCCACTTCCGGCTCACAGGCAGCGCATTCAATAACTGTCTTTCCCTGGGCAAGGCAGGCAGCCATCATCACGTTATCAGTAGCAAGGACCGAGGAACCATATACGCCGCCCAGGTACACATGAGCCCCTTTAAGTTTATCTGCTTTTACCGCTACATAACCGGATTCTATGCTTACATCAGCGCCCAGCGCTTTTATGCCTTTTATATGTAAATCCACCGGCCGGATACCGATTACGCATCCGCCGGGTAAAGAGACCTTTGCCTTCTTGAGCTTTCCCAGGAGCGGGCCCAGGACGCAGAAAGATGCCCGCATTGTCGAGACAAGCTTATAGTCGGCTATGAAACTAGTATTCCTTCCTGTTGTAATATTCACGACACCTTTATCAAAATCGGCATTCTTGCCAAGCGAGCGCAGGATTTTAATCATAGTGCTCGTATCGCGAAGGGCCGGGACACTTTTTATAATACAGGCATCATCCGTCAACAGGGTTGCTGCCAGTATGGGCAATACCGAATTCTTTGCCCCGGAGATAGTCACCTCGCCTGCGAGTTTTATGCCGCCTTCTATCAATAATTTATCCATTATCCTGCCTTTCTTGTAACTACGACCCTGTCTATGCCGTTATAATCCTTGATAATATCCATTATCTCAAAATCTTTGGCAATATTAAGAATATTTTTCACCACTTCCCTCTGGCCAAAGCCGATCTCTAAAAGCAGGTACCCGCCCTCTCTTAAATACCGCGGCGCATCATTTATGAGCCTGCGGTAGAAATCTAATCCGTCTGCCCCACCGTCTAGCGCTACGCGCGGCTCAGATCGCACTTCCGGCTGCAATGCAGAAATTTCATTCGAAACAATGTAAGGGGGATTGCTGATAATTAGTTCATAGTTCATAGTTCTTAGTTCATAGCTGGCGAATAAATCACTTTTTATAAAATTGATTTTTGTATTGTTTAATTTAGCGTTTTCTTTTGCTATCATCAATGCTTCTTCTGAAATATCAACAGCATCTATTTGCGCCTCAGGAAGAAATTTTGCCAAGGATATCGCGATACAGCCGGAACCCGTCCCTAAATCAAGAATCTTTGTGACTTTGTCCCCTCCGGGGAGGCTCCGCTTCGCTACGCACTGACTTTGTGACTTTGTGACTAATTCTATGGTTTTTTCTACTAATAATTCTGTTTCCGGACGCGGTATAAGTACCTGCGGCGTTACTTTAAACTCTAAGCCCATGAATTCAGTTTTACCGAGGATATATTGTAGTGGTTCCCCGGATATGCGTCTTTTTAAAACAGAGACTGCCTCTTGGGCCCTGGCCTTATCCAGCCGTAGAGTCCGCTTTTGGTATAAACCCATCCTATTTAAGCCTAACAATTCACTGAATAATAACTCTGCTTCATTCATTTTCGTTCTTCTTCTCTTCCGCTGCTTTTATAAGCGCGTCAGAAAGCTCATCCAGCTCTCCGGAAAGTATAGCTTCTAACCTATGGGAGGTGAAGTTTATCCTGTGGTCTGTTACCCGGCGGTCAGGGAAATTATATGTGCGTATCTTTTCGCTGCGGTCACCCGTGCCTATCTGCGAACGCCGAGCCTGTGAAATCTTTTTTGCTTCTTCTTCCCGTTTCCTTTCAAGTAATTTCGCGGCCAGGATCCTCATCGCCTTGGTTTTGTTCTTTAACTGAGAACGTTCATCCTGGCAGGAAACCACAAGCCCTGACGGCAGGTGCGTAATCCGCACGGCAGAGTCGGTCTTTTGCATATGTTGTCCGCCAGGCCCGCTTGAGCGGTAAGTATCAATCCGAAGATCATCCGGAGCAATAACAAGGTCTACCTCTTCCGGTTCAATCAGCACTACAACAGAAGCGGTAGAGGTGTGAATCCTGCCCTGCGCCTCTGTGGTCGGGACACGCTGCACGCGGTGCACACCGCTTTCATACATTAACCTCTTATAGGCGTCTCTACCTTTTACGCTGAAAGACACCTCTTTGAACCCGCCGGCATCGTTAGTACTAGTAGACAGGAGCTCTACCTGCCAATTCTTCTTTGTAGCATACATGGTATACATACGATAGAGGTCCGCCGCGAATAAGCCCGCCTCATCTCCTCCTGTACCCTGGCGTACCTCTACAATCAAATCGCTTCCGGCATACTCATCTTCTACGGTAAGCGCCTCTTTTATCCTCTGCTTAAGGCCTTCCTCTTTTTCCTTTAAATCCTGCAATTCTTTCCTTGCTAATTCCAGGAAATCAACATCGTGTTTCTCCTTCACGACAATTTCTAACTCGCCTATTTCTTTGGAAGTATTCTTATATTCCCTGTATAAAGAAACCGGCTGACGCAGGCTCGATAATTCCTTGGCGTATTTGTTGGCCAGCTCCCTGTTATTGATTACTTCGGGAGAAATAAGAAGACTCTCAAGCTCCTGGTAACGCGCTTCCAACTTGTCTAATTTCTCTAACATATACGTTAAAATATATTCTTAACGAGACCTACGCCAATAGAACGCGGATTTCTGCGTTAAATATTATTGGGCTGACTTTTTCCCGTATTTCTTCATAAACTTATCCACGCGTCCGGCTGAATCGACAAATTTCTGTTTGCCGGTAAAGAAAGGATGGCATTTCGAGCAGATCTCCACCCGTATGTTGGGTTTGGTGGAACGGGTGTGGATCGTCTCTCCGCATGCGCAGATAATGGTACTTTCCTTGTAGTTGGGATGAATCTTCTCTTTCATTTTATTTCCTCCTTCACTATGAACTATGAACCATGAACCATTAACTAATTTACTGATTCATGCTATTCAAAAACTCTTCATTATTCTTGGTCTTGGAAAGTTTCTCTATAAGGAGCTCCATTGCCTCGACATTGCTTAACTCATTAAGCACTTTTCTCAAAATCCAGACCTTCTGCAACTGTTCGGGCTTAACCAGTAACTCTTCATGCCGGGTATTCGAGCGCTTTATATCAATAGCGGGATATATCCTGCGCTGGAAAAGGTTACGGTCAAGCTGCAGCTCCATATTGCCTGTCCCCTTAAATTCCTCAAAGATTACGTCATCCATACGGCTGCCTGTTTCAACCAGTGCCGTAGCAATAATCGTAAGGCTGCCCCCCTCTTCGACTGCGCGCGCTGCGCCAAAAAAACGCTTGGGTTTCTGCAGGGCGTTAGAGTCGATACCACCGGAAAGAACCTTGCCGCTGTGCGGCATAACAGCATTATAGGCGCGTGCAAGACGGGTAATGCTGTCCAGAAGCACCACCACATCCCTCTTGTGCTCTACCAGGCGCTTTGCCTTTTCGAGGACTATCTCGGCTACCTGAACGTGCCTTTCCGGAGGCTCATCAAAGGTAGAAGATATGACTTCCCCCTTTACGTTCCTTTGCATATCGGTAACTTCCTCGGGACGCTCATCAATCAGAAGAACGATCAATACGGCATCGGGATTACTGGTAGTTATGGAGTTAGCGATCTTCTGCAGTAAGACCGTTTTACCGCTGTAAGGTTGCGCCACGATAAGGCCGCGCTGGCCTTTACCGATGGGTGTAAGCAAACTCATTATACGCGTGGATATCTCATCAGGCCTGGTTTCCATATCAAAGGCCTGCCGCGGATATACGGGGGTAAGATTATCGAAAAGGACTTTTTCTTTTACCTCCTCCGGATTCTCAAAATTAACCGCTTCAACCTTAAGAAGCGCAAAATATTTCTCTCCCTCTTTAGGCGGGCGTATCTGGCCGCTGACAGTATCTCCGGTGCGTAGATCAAACTTCCTTATCTGCGAAGGAGAAATATAAATATCGTCCGGGCAAGGCAGATAATTATAATTCGGAGAGCGCAAAAAGCCGAATCCTTCCGGAAGTATCTCTAAGATACCTTCCCCGAACATAAGGCCTTCCTTCTCTGCCTGGGCCTGCAGTATCTTAAAGATAAGATCCTGCTTTCTAATGCCGCTCAACCCGTTAACATTGAGCTCCTTGGCTACTTTATTGAGCTCAGAAATCTTTAATTCCTTTAATTTGGCGATATCAAGTTTTTCCACAACAACCTCCTTAATTTACCAGCTATGGCTGGTCGGTAAATTATTCCGGGCAGTCCTCTTTTAATTATTGGCTGCGAGGGACCTCCGAATATTTTCTACCTGTTTTCTTGCTTTCTGCATTGAACCGTTATTATCTATGATAAAATCAGCCATACGCAGTTTCTTACGTAACGGCATCTGAAGGTGCATTCTCTTTAAGATCTCTTGCTTATTTAATCCGGACCTCTTCTTGATCCTTCTTACGCATTTATCAATTCCGGCCCTTACCACGATAACCTTATCTACCGAGGCCTTAAGGCCTGCCTCTAATAATAAAGGGGCGTCTACGATAACAAAACCCTGTTTCGTTTTCTTTATTCCCTCTCTTATTCTCCGGATAATCCGCGGATGCATAATAGCATTCAGTTTACAAAGCAGCTTTCTATCTTTAAAAACAACTTCTGCCAGCTTATCCCTGTTTATCTGCCTATCCTTTTTGAGGATCTCCAGGCCGAAAAACCTGACTATCTTTTTATATGCCTCTTGCCCCGGGCTGACAAGCCGGTGCGCTATCCTATCCGCGTCTATCACTTTGTCATGAAAGGAGCCGAATATCGCTGCCACCGTACTCTTCCCACTGCCAAAAGCCCCTGTAATGCCTAAGACAATCTTTTTATTTCTTCTTTGCCTTATCATAAAGTTCCATATATTTCCTGGCAGATTCATTCCAGGAGAAATCGCACTGCATGGCTTTATTGATTAAACCCGTCCATTTCTTTTCATTTTTAAATGCTGAAACCGCCTTTTTCACCGTCTTTACTAATTCATCCTTGCTGTATTTTTCAAAGACAAAACCATTGGAGTTGTCAACCGTATCTGCCAGGCCCCCGGTTTTAAAGACAAGCGGTATCGTGCCGTAACGTAACGAAATCAATTGGCCCAGGCCGCAGGGTTCATACTTAGAAGGCATAAGGAATATGTCTGAGCCGGCATAAATTTTATGCGCAAGCGGGTCGTCAAACTTTAACTGCACGGAGATTACCTTGGGGTATTTCTTTACCATCTCCTCCATAATCAGGTGGTATTTCACGTCACCTGTGCCAAGGATCACCATCTGAAGGTCCATTTTGCAGATGGTATCTATGCCGTCGGCAAGGATATCAAAGCCTTTCTGTTCGGCGAGCCGCGAGACTATGCCAAAAAGCGGCACTTCCATTTTTACCGGTAATTTACATATCTTCTGCAGCTCTTCCTTATTCGCATATTTATCGTGTATGTCCGATAATGAATATTTCTTCGCAATAAATTTATCCTCTTCCGGGTTCCAGATTGAATAATCAAGGCCGTTTAATATGCCGAAGACCGAATCGCGCCGCTTATTCAATATGCCTTCCAACCCGAAACCAAATTCCTTTGTCTGTATCTCCCGGCTGTATGTGGGGCTGACGGTATTAATGATATCCGAAAAGACCATCCCGCCTTTTAAGATATTTAGCTTGTCATAGAATTCAAGCCCCTCCATAGTAAACAGGCTCCAGTCAAGGCCGGTCTTCGGGAATTCTTCTTTAGGGAAAAGCCCCTGATACCCTATATTGTGCACAGTAAGGACTGTGCGTATATTTTTATAGAATGGCTCCTTGGCGTAAAGGGCCTTTAGATACACAGGGATAAGGCATGCCTGCCAGTCGTGAACATGGATGATATCAGGCTTAAAGTTTATCTCTTTAAGAAGCGTTAGCGTCCGTTTGCAATAGTAAGAGAACCTCTCCAGGTTATCCTTGTAATCCCCGTTTTTATCTCCGTAAAGGCTCTCGCGGCCGAAATAAGCGTCATTTTCGATAAAATATACCTTAATGGATTTACCGATAACCGAACAGGATATATCATCCTTTAGCCGCTCGATCTTGAATTTCGTATCGCTGATTGACTGGTAGCGGGGAAGGACCATCACTACCTCCGCCCCTAATTTCTCAAGGGCCAGTGGCAGAGCCCCGGCAACATCGGCAAGGCCGCCTGTTTTTGCAAAAGGAACCATCTCTGATGCAGCGATAACAATCTTCATTCTCTCTCCTCTCTGTCCTGCCCTTACGCAGGTTTCATTTCTAACCAATTTTTCCCTTTTTTAATCTCTACCTTTACCGGCACATCCAGTTCCAATACATGCTCCATCCTGTCTTTTACCAATTCCTTAACTTCGCGCAGCTCTTTTTCTACGACATCAAAAACAAGTTCGTCGTGAACCTGTAAGACCATAGCAGAAATAAAGCGGCGGGATAAAAATTGCCTGTGGATATCCACCATTGCCAGCTTTATTAAATCAGAAGCCGAACCCTGAATCGGAGTATTGACGGCCTGGCGTTCCGCGAACTGGCGTATACCCTGGTTTTTATTGTTTATCTCCGGCAGATACCTTCTGCGGCCTAAAATAGTAGTGACAAAGCCATCTTTTCTGGCTTTTGCAATCTGCATATCCAGATATCTCCTCACCCCCGGATATCGCAGAAAATAAGCATCGATAAACCTCTGCGCCTCTTCGGCAGAAATACCCAGGTCGCGGCTTAAACCGTATGAAGTCAATCCGTAGATAATGCCGAAATTCACCCTTTTGGCTACTTCGCGCATTTTATCGGTTACCCCCTGCGTATCTACATTATAGATTAAGGATGCGGTCATCTTATGCACATCCAGGTCTTCTCTAAATGCCCCGGCCAATGCCTCATCTTTTGACAGATGCGCAAGTATCCGTAACTCTATCTGCGAGTAGTCGCAGGCCAAAAGGCAATTGCCTTCTGCGGAAGCGATGATGGCCTGGCGCAGCCTCCTGCCGATATCGGTCTTAACCGGTATATTCTGCAGATTGGGGTTACTGGAACTAAGGCGGCCTGTTTCTGTCCCGGTCTGATTAAAGGAAGTGTGGATCTTTCCTGTGGCTTTATCTATTAAATCCGGCAATGTATCTATATAGGTATTCTTAAGTTTTGCCAGTTGCCGATACTCCAGGAGTAAAGCTGGTAATGCGTGACTGATCGCCAGATTCTTGAGTACTTCTTCATCGGTAGAGGGGCCGGTTTTACCTTTTTTAATCACCGGCAATTTTAACTTTTCAAAAAGCACTTCTCTTAATTGCTTGGGTGAATTTAAGTTAAACTGGCAACCACAGGCCTCGTAAATGTCGGCTATTAGAGAGGCCATGCGTTTTTCGATCTCTTGCGATAAATCTTTTATTACCTTTAAATCCAGCTTTACGCCGTAGCTTTCCATCATAGCAAGCACATCTGCCAATGGCATCTCAAGCGAAGTAAATAGATTGTCGAGCGATTTATCGCGCAGTTGCTTCGTAAGGACAGGCCTTAACCCCGTCAGTATTTTAAGTGATTCCTCCGGCAGGGGTTCGTTGTCGGCAAAATAATCGCCCAGATAATCCATGGCTAAATCGCTAAGATTATAGCTTGCCCTGGAGGGATTAAGCAAATATGCGGCTATCATACTATCAAAATGCAATCCATTGACCTCAATGCCTTCTCTAGCCAAAGTTACCTTTATCTTTTTAAGGTCATGGCCGGTCTTACCGACTTTTTCATCGCTCATCATTGCGTTAATTTTGCGGTTGCCGCTCTCTACGGTAAAATATTTATCATTGGCGAAAAAGAAAATAGCCGGGGGTGTCGCGGCATAAATAAACAGTTCATCTATCTGCCCTATCTCCTTGTCTATCTCGGCATCCTTTATCTTTAGAGAAACGATATTTTCTCTATCCGGAGATTCCATAGGCAGCTCTTTAAGGAATTTCTTCAATTCCAGGCGCCTGAATATATCAAAGAGCGTTTTATAATCGGGGGAAGAAACCTTTAAGTTTTCAAGCCCTGCGTCAATATCCACGTTTGCGTCCAGGACCGCTAACTCTTTATTAAGGATAATCTTATCTTTATTTTCCTCGATCAGGCGGCGCATCTTTTCGGCCTTTATCCTGGCGGGCTGACTCAAGATATTATCCAGAGAGCCATACTCTGCTATGAGGCTTGCTGCTGTTTTCTCTCCGATGCCGGAGACTCCCGGTATGTTATCCGCATCATCGCCCATAAGGGCAATAATATCGGTTATCCTTTCCGGGCCCACCCCGAAACGCTCATTGACTTTCTTTTTGTCATAATTAATACCTTCATCTTTGTAAGGCGAAAAAACAAAGGTTGTGTCATCGACAAGCTGCAATATGTCTTTGTCGGAGCTTATGATAGTCGTGCGCAATCCCTTCTGCCTCGCAAGACGGGATAGTGTCGCTATAATGTCATCCGCCTCAAACCCCTCTTTTTCAAATAAAGGTATGCCGTATGCGCGGATAATCTGCCTTATTAAAGACATCTGGGCGATGAGCGCATCAGGCATAGAGGGCCTCTGGATTTTATATGCGGCGAATTTCTTTGCTCTGAACGTATCGCGGGAAACATCGAAACATACTGCCAGGTAATCCGGTTTATCTTTCTTTAAAATCTTATTCAGGATATTAATAAAGCCGTAAATCGCATTCGTAGGCTGGCCATAGGATGTAGAAAGCAAGGGCAGCGCATAGAACGCTCGGTAACAAAAAGCAGTGGCATCAATCAAATACAGCGTCTTTTTATCCATTAATCAACATTCGGAATTTCAACTAGGGTAGGGACAATTTTGTGGTTTCTATCTTGCCAGCGCCATTCTCTGGCTCTTTTCAATAAATTCATCCAGGCCTTCAATAGAAGAATCGATATGCTGGGCATTTATTGCTTCTCTAAGCGCGTAAATGTAATTCCCCTTTCTATAATCCTCTTTTGCCTTGCCAAAAAGCTCCATCGCCAGCGCCCGGTTATCTTTTTCAATGATTTCTTTTTTGACAACAGTCTCTTTTACAAGCTTTACCGTCTCCTGTTCCTTGGCGTATTTAATAGGATTATCCGAAGTGACAAACCGTATATCGTCAAGGCGGCGTTTGGCCCTTTGCGTCCAAAGGTCGTCGGGATGACCAAGCTCTGCCCTCTTCTTCCAGTAAAACGCGGCTTTGTTCAGGTCGCGCTTGGCCTCGTAAAGTATGGCCAGGTTTGTATAGGGGCTTAAGAAATTCGGCTGTACGGCAATGGCCTTGAGGTAATTTTCTTCTGCGCGGTCAATCATCCCCTTTGCATCAAATAATACGCCCAGGTCATTATAGACCACGGAATACTGCGGGTCTATTTCTACGGCTTTCTGATAAAGAGCCAGGGCACTATCAATATCGCCTATCCGCTGGTATTCTAATCCCGCTGTCCGGTACTCTCTTGCCTGTGTCCTTAACCAGCCAATATCGCTTTCCTTTACAACATCCTCTGCAAGAAGGCAAGAAGGAAACAAAAGCAGGGATACGAGCGCTATCTTAATTATTGGGTTTGAGGGTAGGTTGATATGCATTTGCAATGTTTTTATTATACCTTCTAAACATATCAGTAGTCAAGAAAATTGTTTAATGAGCAGATGACTTACGGAAGCTCCGAAGGAGCGACGTAAGTCATGGTCCTTGACATCTTTTGATGTCAAGGACGTCTGCGAATTAACCCGCCATTAAATTAAATAGCGGCGGGAAAATTCGTGGATAAACTCGCTTACAACATCGGCTCCATTTCCTGGGCCGGATGTTTTACTTGCTCCAGGAACGCAATAAGCTCTTCTGAGGTAGTGGCTTGTGTTTCATCCGCAATCTTATCGATAAGTTCCGGTTCTCCTATTTCCGAGCAGCGCTTGCGCAACTTCTCTCCCAGTAGGTCCTTTAGCTCACGAGGCATCCATACCAGGCGCTTAAGGCCTCCTTCGGCAGAAATAAATTTCTTGCTCAACAGGTACAATTTACCTACGCCGAGGAATCCGGGTGTCTGCACACCGCCTCCGACTGAACCGGCTAATGTCGTAAAAGTCATGCCGCTGGGGGTCATGCCCGTATAATCGCGATGCACTATCATTACTCCATTTGCTTCGGGAAGTATGGCAATGATGCACTCAAAACAACCGCAGGATGACTGGGGAGAATCCATAAGCGAATACATACTTACCTTCTCAATACTCTTATTTGATTTCTCCTTCACGAAATCATTCACATTCTCCCATTGGCCTAGCCTCGCATCAACCACGCTGCCTTTTTCAATGGGCTGGTTAGGCCCGGTAGGGATGATTTCAAAGGAGGCCTTGGCGTCCAGCCAGGAGTAAGCGCCACAAAGGCCAAGGCGCTCAGGGGTAACGATGCAGACATGATTAGGCGCAAAGGATTGGCACAATAAACAGGAATAAAAAGTATCTACACTTTCGTCGGTCATGCCGCTTAAACGCTCATCTCTTTCATCAAATACTTTTTTGGCGCCATTCAACAATCTTTCCACATCCTCTTCTTTTGTATAAAACTTTACCTGCACCTTATCAACGATAGCGCCATATTCCTGGTGCAGCATCGCATGCAGGATAACGCCCAGATGCCTAAGCCGAAACCCCTTCCCAAAGGCATCCTTGGATATCCTTATCCAATTCATATCCCGCTGGCCCAGGTGCATAAGCCCCATCGCGTAATTTACAAAACGGTGAATCTGGCGCTCCAGTATCGGTTCAAAATCTTTCTGCATTTTGCGGCCGTAAACATCGACGGTGATTGCAAGCGGAAGCGACCTCATCCCTTGCGGAAGGGCGTCTATATCCGGCCCGCTTAATTCAATCTTTCCGTCTTCCACATCTTCCTGCGCTTTAGAGCTTAAGAATTCAAAGGCAAGGCTTGCCTTTCCTCCGAACTCCGCGTGCAATTGTTCCTTGCGTACACGCTCTCCTTCAAATGCGGCGGCATAAGGCACAGGCACATCCACCTGCGCCAATCTCACTTTTATTCCCCTGGTAAGTATTCCCTGGGAAGCTATCTTTTTATAATCCTTCTCGGTTACCAGCGCCTCATATAAGGTAGTGTCAATTTTACCTAACTGCGGGACTTCCAGATCCGTAATAATAGGAAATCCGAATGCCAATGCACCTAACCCGGTCGCCACAAGGACTTCATCCACATGCCCTAAGAGCAATACAAATGCCGGCACGCGGTTACGAATATACTCAGCTATGCCCTGCCACTGCCCTGGCTTAAATCCGCCATAGATTAGAGGGGCGCGTACGGCAAAATTAACCGCGTAGATTGCGGAAAGATAATCTTCGCCCAAAGGCACAATATAATTCTCAAGTCCGACTTCTATCCCTTTTTCTTCTAGCTGTTTTAAAAAGGTATTGCCTGAGATATTCCCGGCCAATAAACTGACGATACTTTTGGATTGGAAATTCCTGATAAGTTCTGCCGCGGAATCCGCATCCTTTGCCGGCCCTAAAATTACCGCGATACCGGAAATCCTTCCGTCTACAAGCTGTAGGCCCAGGGAGCGCAGGATTTTATCCGGGATAAAACCGATTCCGCCTTTAGGATGTTCACTATTTAAAACCGATAATGCCGCTAATATCTCTTCACAGATTAATGTAGCAACCCCTTTATTCAATATTCCGCCCAAGGCCGCTATATTCAGTCCGCTTTTTGCGGGGATATTTTTATTTAAGCCCTCTGCCTGGGTAAGCGCGTTTTCGCAATCGGCAAGCGTCTTTACCTCAATATTAAGCAGCGCGTTAATCAGGGGAAAATAATAATTGGTTTCGGGAAATTCAATCTTAGCGTCTTTACCTTTTGCTGCTATTGCCTTATCCAGCGAACTCTTGGTAAGATTTAATACCGCCTGGCTTCCTTTAGTCCCAAGTTGTACGAGTACCTCACTCATAGAATTTTCCTCCACAGAAATAAGTTGTTCATTTGCATTAACACTTTTATCAACAAATAGAACCAGACATACGCCAACGGCTTTCCCGTCTTTAAATTTAACTGCCTCTGCCCTTCCCTCTCCGACAATCTCCTGGATAGGGCTGTTGATTATTTCTATACCGGCGGGTAGCTCGCCTTCAAACTTATCCTGGCTTACAACCTTAACGCCGACTTTATATTTCTCATTGATGAGTTTGGCTAAATCTAACGACGATTGAATCGGACCGTCAATACAGACAGTATCATTGATAAGATACTCATCTAATTTCTTGAAATCATCACCAGGGCTTAATAATGCTACTCCCTTTTTTCTTGCACCGGGTATTTGCGGTAAATTCGCCATCTATAAGCCGCCCGCTTCTAATACCCGGGGAACAACCTTATCCCAGCCGATAGGCATGATATGTATCCCCTGGCACATGGGTTTTAATTCCTTAATCAGGCGGGAGGAGATTTCTACGGATTGCGCTACTTTATCCTTTGTCTCTTCCATCTCTTTTATCAGGTTATCCGGAACAAATACTCCCGCAACATTCTTATTCATATAGCGCGCCATCCCTGCGGACTTTAACAATACGATACCAGCCATAATCGTGGTTTTCAGGTGTTTGGTCTTACTTAAAAAGTTCTCGAATATTTTTATATCATAGACCGCCTGCGTCTGGAAAAATTCGGCACCCGCGGTAATCTTTTTCTCCATCTTCATAATCTGCGGCTCTATAGGGTCAGCACCCGGATTTACCACAGCACCCAGGCAGAATTTAGGCGGTGCTCCCTCCAGTTTATTACCTTTCATATCTACCCCTGTTTCAAGCTTACGCGCCACCTGCAACAGCTGCACTGAATCAAGGTCAAATACAGGTTTTGCCTCGGGATGGTCTCCCAGCGTCGTATGGTCACCGGTTAAAATAAGGACATTCTCGATTCCTAACGCGGCAGCAGAAAGTAAATCCGACTGCAGGGCAAGCCGGTTCCTGTCGCGGCAGGTCAGCTGATAAATCGGCTCAAACTTATTCTGCTTAAGCAAGCTGCAGACGGCCAAAGAACCCAGGCGCATTACTGAACTCTGTAGGTCCGTAACATTAATCCCATCCACGCGCCCGCGGATTAATTCAGCATCCTCCAGGATCTTCTTTGTCTCAATCCCCTTCGGCGGCCCAACTTCCGAAGTCACCAGGAATTTTCCAGCTTGTAATTTCTCTTTAAAGGTCAATTTAAACTCCTCACTATTTTTAGCGGGTCCTGTCTTGTCCTGTTTCTCGCAGGGCCGCACGATTTTCCCCAGCGTGGAAAATCGCGCTCGGCTACTCGGCCTCGCTCTCACTGACTTATATTTAGCGGGTGAACCTTGCCCGCTCGGCCTGCGTTACGCCCTGCTCGAAATCAGGCCAAGCCACCCGCTAAAAATCAACCCGTCCCCTATTTTTTCTTTTTTAAAATTCATACGGGTTTTTCTATCTTCCATTGTCTATCCGTAATCTTTCGTAAAAGCTTTGACCAGACGCCCCTACTACATAAAGAGCTAAATATCGAATCTGCCTTTGTATATTGAGCGTATCCAAAAAAGTACTCATCTCTAGTTTTGAGCTGCCCATATCATAGCGAAAAGCTGTATAATCATCAAAAAATACCAATAAAGCGGTATTATCGGGCCTTTCTCTTACCGTTATTTTCTTATTAATCAACTCACTGATTCGATCTTTGACTCTTTGGTTTATTTCTTCAGAGGAATGCGCTTCTTCGTCTACACTAATTTTTTTCCCATTTCTCTTGTCTCTTGTGATTGAAACATCCCCTATGCTGTTAACAAATCCGTGAGCTAAAAAATATTCCATTCTAGCATGTTCTGATTCATTTCTATCTGCAACTACAATTTCAATATATTGGGGGATATCATCTCTATCCGGATTAACTCTAACATCAAAGTTTTGGTTTCCAACAATAGGACTAAATTTAGTTTTCTCCCAAGTTTTAGATTTATTTTGGAGTAACCTATAGAGAGGAAATAACTCTTCATAAAAATATTTTGCTATTCCTTTATGCAAAATGTTCTGCATTTTAAGCTCTTCTCTACGTTCTTTGGTAATTTTCAATTTTTCTTCAAACCAAAGAATGTATTCATTGGGTGTTCTTGGTAGAGAAATTTCTTCTGCGTTTATATAATTCTCTAACTTTGCAATGACCATTATTTCATCTCGAAATAATCTGAAACAAGCATGCTTCAATAACTTCGCTGCCTGAACGTCAAATCAACTGACGAGGCGCGATTCGAACGCGGCCTCCAACCTCCCCAAACTTCTTAATTTTTACGGGTGGCTTGGCTTGATTTCGAGCAGGGCGTCTGAAGCCCTGAACGGGCAAGGTTGACCCGCTATAAATTTATCGGTCAGAGCGAAGGGCTGAAGCCGAGCGCAGTTTTGCCTCGCTGGGGCAAAACAAGCGTCCCTGCGAGAAACAAGACAAGACAGGACCCGTAAAAATTTAAAAGAACGTTATTGCTGCAGGTTCGCTGCCTCGACCAGATTGCGCATCAACATCGTGACTGTAAGGGGACCGACGCCGCCGGGAACAGGCGTAATATAGGAAGCGCGCTTCTCGGCTGGCTCAAACTCCACATCACCAACAATTTTATCCGCCACCCTGTTAATCCCTACATCTATGACAATCGCACCCTCTTTAACCCACTCACCTTTAATAAGCCCTGCCTTGCCTACTGCCACAATTAAAATCTCGGCCTTCTTCACGTGCTCTTCCAATTTTCCTGCCTTTGATGTGCCGATATGGCAGACCGTGACTGTGGCGAATTTTTCAAGCAACAAAAGCGCTAAGGGCTTACCTACTATTTCACTGTGGCCTACCACCACTACTTCCTTACCATACAAATCAATTCCCGTGCTGTTTAATAACTCCATTACCGCAGCCGGGGTGCAGGGTAATATTTTTGCCTTGCCGAAAATGATTTTACCGATATTTGCCGGATGCATCCCTTCTACATCTTTATCAGGAGAAATAAATTGAGAAATTTTTTTATAATCAATCGCCTGGGGAAGCGGCATCTGCACGATTATGCCGGCTACATTTGAATCTGAATTTAATTTCTTTATGAAATCGGATAAGGCCGCCTCAGTGGTATCTGCCGGCAATTTAGAAAACTGATAATCAATGCCGAGTGCCTCGGCAACCTTTTTCTGGGATTTAACATAACTTTCTGCTCCGGCATTTTCCCCTACCATAATACTGGCTAACACAGGTTTATTTTTTAAGGCTGCTACTTTATTCTTTATCTCTTCTTTGATTTTTTCCGCTAAGGGCTTACCCTCTAATAATTTTGCCAACTTTCTCCTCCGTATTTAACCGTATTTTCCTCGTTACCGATCCTTTTTTCTTTAACTCTTTCCTGGTTGTTGCTGCCAACTTTTTATCCTTAAGCAATTTAAGATTTATATCCACATTAAAATATGCCGCAGCAAATGCCGATTCAAACATAATCGCTGCCACTGCAACGTCACTAATCAGATTTATATTCCCCTTTTTAATAAGCGGCGGGCAGAGCTTTGCTCCTTCATAACATAGGCGACAACTCATAAGCGGCACACCAAGGGCATCCCGCAGGTTTCCGCTCTTATATGCCGTAACATCTAAATCCACAAGGCGCATAAACTCATGCCTTAATTTCTCCGACTTATCCAGAATCTGCTGCAATTCTTTCTCGTATTTCGCGTATTTTGGTTTTCCGAGGGTAAAATTAACTACCATGCTGACAAGGGCAGCTGCCATTGCCGCATTTAGCGCCGCAGCAGAACCGCCTCCTGGCGCAGGAAGCTTTGCCGAGAGGTCATCAAGGTATTTCTTCAGTGATTGATTTTGGTAATCTGCCATATTCTGCTCCACATTAAATAAGCCATGCCGCTGGCGTTTATGGCTTATTTACTCCGCGCTATGCGCGGAGTTTTAGGCTAATCCTACAATATTACCGTCTTTATCTATGTCTATATTTTCTCCGCGCGGATGACTTGGTAGCCCCGGCATAGTCTGTATTGCCCCGCATAACGGAGTAAGAAACCCTGCTCCGATATAGGCACGGATATCTCTTACCGGAAGCACGAAACCCTGCGGCCTTCCTTTAAGTTCTGGATTATGCGAAAGAGAAAGGTGTGTCTTAGCCATGCAGACAGGTAAGCTATTCCACCCGCGTTTAGTATACAATTTAATCTTGGCTTCTGTCAACTGTGAATATTCAACTGACTTTGCGCCATAAATCTTTTTAGCAATAGCCGCAATTTTTTCTTTTATAGATAAATCAAGCGGATATAGAAAAGAAAATTTATTGGGTCTAGCTGCAAGCTTAACAACGCTTCTGGCCAATTCCAAACCACCTCTTGAGCCCCTCTGCCAAACCTCGCTTACGCAGCAATCATCTGCGCCCGCCCCACGCGCTCTTTTTCTTATAAGGGCTATTTCTTTATCCGTATCCTGCGTAAATTTATTAATCGCCACGATAACAGGCACGCCGAATGACTTAACATTTTCTATCTGTTTTTCCAGGTTACATATCCCTTTTTCAATCGCGGGAATATTCTCCCGGCTTAAGCATTTTTCAAGGGGCCTGCCCGGAGTAACCCTGCATATGCCTGCGTGCGCTTTAAGCGCGCGCACAGAACAAACCAGGATCGCCGCATCGGGTTTAAATCCTCCTATGCGGCATTTTATATCGAAGAACTTCTCTGCCCCGCAATCAGCGCCGAAACCGGCTTCAGTGACGACGTATTCAGACAATGCCAGCGCGATCTTATCCTGGATAATGGAACTGTTACCGTGCGCGATATTAGCGAAAGGCCCGGTATGCACGAAACAGGGTGTATTTTCAATCGTCTGTATTAAATTGGGCTTAATCGCGTCTTTAAGCAAAACGCTCATGAGGCCGGCTACTTTTAAATCTTCCGTGGTCACGGGCCTAGCCTTATAATCCTGCGCCAGGATAACCCTGCCCAATCTCTTACGTAAATCCTTTAGGCCGCTACTTAACGCAAGTATTGCCATAATCTCTGAGCTGGCAGTGATATCAAAACCGCTTTTGCGCCTTATTCCATCCTGTCTTGTGCCCAGGCCTATAAGAACATTCCGTAGCGCGCGGTCGCCTATATCTACTGCCCTGCCCCATGACACAGAATCAATATCAATGCCGAGCTTATTTTTACGGAATATCGAATTATCTAAAAATGCGGCTGCGATATTATGGGCAAGCCCTACTGCGTGCGCGTCCCCCGTAAAATGCAAATCAAAATCCTCGCGCGGCAGGACCTGCGCATATCCTCCTCCGCCGGCTGAGCCCTTAATCCCGAAAACCGGGCCGAGAGATGGCTGGCGTATGCAAACTGAAGAAACCTTGCCCAAACGGCTTAGAGCCATCGCAAGGCCTATAGTAGTTACGGTTTTACCTTCGCCGAGAGGAGTAGGAGTAATCGCGGTAACCAGAATATATTTTCCCTGCCTGCGGGATTTTAACTTTTCAAGGATACCTAGATCAATTTTCGCGATATATTTTCCGTAATGAATAAGATATTTTTTATCTATTCCGAGATTAACGGCAATCTCATCTACCGGTCTTATCTTTGCTTTTTTGGCAATAGAGATATCGGAAAGCATGTTTTTTAGCAGCTGAAATTAGAATCTAAATCAAAGGCGTTTTTAATAAGGTCCACGCTCTTGGGTTCGGGGGCACCGGTTATGCAGATAACGTCAAAGCGCGATTTATTATTTAAAGAGTTGTGTTCTTTTAAAAAGGCAAGCGCTGCTTTAGAGAGCTGCCTCTGTTTTGAAATAGAGATTGCCTCCTGGGGCGCGCCAAAATCCAGGGAACTCCTGGCTTTTACCTCAACGAAGCAGAGGGTATCTTTCTCCCTGGCAATAATATCGATCTCGCCTAATTTTGTCCGGTAATTCCTTTTAAGGATACGGTAGCCGTTCTTTTTAAGGAAATCAACCGCGATATCTTCTCCGTCTTTACCTACGGATACGTTATTTCTAACCATAACTGAAACTCTTCCTGTGAATTTTAGAGGGCCCGATTTTCCTTAACACATCCCTGTGTCCGGCGGTCGGATACCCTTTGTGTTGAGCAAAACCATATTCGGGATAAAGCTTGTGGTATTCGTTCATAATCCGGTCGCGGGTAACCTTGGCAATGATTGAGGCCGCGGCAATACTCTTGGATTTCCCGTCACCGCCGATGATACAGGTATACGGGAAAGGGATCTCCAACCGCAAATTACCGTCAACGATAATATGTATCCGTTTATGTTTGGAAGAAGAAATCTTTGCTGTAAGAGAACCAACCGCAACCTTCATGGCCATACAGGTTGCCTGAAGGATATTTATACGGTCGATAATCTTTTCATCAATTATGCCTATGCCGAATATGGATTTTCTGGTGATTTCCCGGAAGGCACGCTCTCTTGCTGTTGCAGTCAGTTTCTTTGAATCATCTATGCGGTTTATGAAACGGCTGTTTTGTAATGTTACCGCTGCCGCCACGACCGGCCCTGCCAGCGGCCCGCGGCCCGCTTCATCCACGCCGATAATTATGCTGTATCCCTGCTTCTTAAATTTCTTTTCGTAATAATACACCCTATGGCGAGGTTTTTTCTTCCTGGCTTTCGATCTTTGTGGCGTGTTTTCCTATCTTGCCCCTCAAATAATAAAGCTTTGCCCTTCTTACTTTTCCGGAGCGTATAACCTCAATGCGCTCAATGCTCGGAGAATATAAAGGAAAGACGCGCTCGATACCTTCCCCGTAAGAGACCTTACGCACGGTAAAATTCGACCTTACCCCGCTTCCATCCCTGGCAATTACAACTCCCTCAAAAGGATGCAGGCGCACCTTATCCGGCGCCTCAAGGATTTTGGTCATCACCTTTACGGTGTCACCCACCTTAAATGAAGGCATTTCTTTCTTGATGTATTCCTGTTCAATAATTTTCATCTTATCCATGACGTGTTTCTCCTCTCTTCTTAAACAGATCCGGCCTTCTTAATTTGGTCCTCTTTACGGACTCCTCTTTCCTCCAGGCCTCTATCTTAATATGATTACCTGATAAAAGGATATCCGGCACGCGCATCCCCCGGAAATCGGAAGGCCTCGTATACTGCGGATATTCTAATAGATTACCCTCGAATGACTCAAAATTCAAGGAATTTTTATCACCGAGCACTCCCGGGATAAGCCGGGTAACGCTATCGACCAACACCATTGCCGGGAGTTCTCCCCCTGTTAAAACATAATCGCCGATAGAAATCTCCTGGTCCACGATTTCTTTTCTTACCCGCTCATCCACTCCCTCATAATGGCCGCAGATAAGGATAAGATGTTTGGCTTGGGACAATTTTTTGGCATGCGCCTGTGTCAATTTTTTGCCCTGCGGGCACAACAGGATTATTTTTGCGTTTTGCGTTTTGCGTTTTGCGTTTTGCGTTAATGCCTCTACCGCGTTAAAAATCGGCTCCGGACGCATTACCATGCCGCAACCGCCTCCGAAAGGACGGTCATCAACCTTACGGTGTTTATCATCGGTGAAATCACGCAAGTCGTGAATGTATAATTTTAATTTGCCTTTTGCCTGCGCGCGCTTTATTATCGATTCGCCTAAAACAGGAGCGAACATCTTAGGGAAGATTGTAATGACATCAATGCGCATTATATTTACTCAAGAATTCTTTCTTAAACTCCCTGAACCTATCCTGGTTGATTGCTTCGCGCGCCTTACGCATAAGCTCAAGGTAAAAATGTATGTTATGCAATGAAACCAGGCGTAAACCCAATATTTCATCGGTATTAAACAGGTGGCGCAAATACGCGCGGCTAAAATGCGTGCAGGTATAACAGCTGCAATCCGGGTCAAGACCGGAGAAATCCTCTATATAAGGGGCATTTCTTATCGTCATCTTTCCGATGCTCGTAAAGGCGCTTCCGTTCCTGCCGTAGCGCGTAGGCACAACGCAATCGAACATATCAACGCCGCTTTCTACGCCCTCGATAATATCTTCTGGCAGGCCTACACCCATGAGGTAACGCGGCGAGCCCTGCGGCAATAAATCCGCGCTAAATTGCACTATATTATAACGCAAATTCTTGGGTTCGCCAACTGAAACTCCGCCTATGGCATAGCCGTCAAAGCCGATTTCAACAAGTTCACCGGCGCATTCCTTGCGCAATTCTTCGTAGGTGGCGCCTTGCACGATTCCAAACAACAGCTGTTTTTTATCCCTAGACCCCGGACTATTAGCTATGAACTCTTTGGAGCGCCTTGCCCAATTAAGCGTCCTCTTCATCGCGATTTCAGCGTGGTCTTTAATGCAAGGGTACTGCACGCATTCATCAAGCGGCATGACAATATCCGAACCAAACCCCGCCTGGATATCGATGACATTCTCCGGAGTAAAGAAATGTTTCAGGCCGTCAATGTGGGATTGGAATTCAACGCCGTTATCATTTACTTTGCGTAGGAGCGCAAGACTGAATATCTGGTAACCGCCGCTGTCGGTAAGTATGGGCTTATCCCAGGATATAAACTTATGTAACCCACCGGCTCCTGTAATCACCTTCGGGCCGGGCCTCAAGAAAAGATGATAGGTATTGCATAGCATAATTTGCGCGCCACCTTCATTCAATTCTTTCGGAGAAAGGGTTTTTACCGTGCCCTGCGTTCCCACCGGCATAAAACAAGGGGTATCTATTTCTCCGTGCGCCGTGGACACTTTCCCTAATCTGGCCTTTGTATGTTTGTCTTTATGGATTAGCTTAAACATAGGACTATATTATCAACATCGCGTCCCCGTAACTATAAAAGCGGTATTTTTTATCAATCGCTTCCTGGTAGGCACGCTGCATAAGCTTTTGGTTTGCAAAAGCAGAAACGAGCATAAAAAGAGTGGTGCGGGGAAGATGAAAATTAGTAAGGAGGCAATCCGTAATCCCGAAATCAAAACCTGGGTAAATAAATAAATCCGTATAACCTTCTTTTGTCCCGTTCTTATATGCCTCTAATGCGCGTAAACTCGTTGTGCCGACAGCGATTATCCGCCTCTTTTGCTCCTGCGCCTCTTTTATAAGATGCTGCGTTTCCTCATAAACCTTAAAATACTCCGGTTCCATCTTGTGCCCCGTAATATCCTCGCTCTTTACCGGCTTAAATGTCCCGGGCCCCACGTGCAAGGTAATATACCCTATTTTCACTCCGGCTGACTCAAGTTTTTTTAACAGCTCTTCTGTAAAATGTAGCCCCGCGGTAGGCGCTGCCACTGCCCCTTTTTCCTTTGCGTAAACCGTCTGATAATAAATATTGTCCTGCGCTTGGGCTTTACGCTTTATATAGGGAGGTAGAGGCATAACGCCCAGCCCGTATATTGAGCTTGTATCTTTGGTATTAAAAGTAATTTCGTTTTTTGCGCTAATGGTCCCGGTTATATCTCCGCCGTTAAAAATAAGCTTCTCTCCTAATTTGAGACGGGCGGGCCGAAGCATCGCCTCAAAAGAAAATCCTTGCCTCTGTTTAAGCAAGAAAACTTCTGCTTTGCCTCCGGTTAAGCGTCTAGCGTTCAGGCGGCAAGGCAGGACCTTGGTGTTATTTAGAATGAGTAAATCGCCTTCTTTAAAATAGTCAACGATATCGCGAAATACGCGGTGTTCTATTGTGCCGTTCTCGCGCCTGACTACCATAAGCCTTGCCTTATCACGCTCGGGCAACGCGTATTGCGCGATTAACTCTTTGGGCAGGTTATAATCAAAATCCGATATGCGTAACATCGCTTCCTGGATAATAGTAAGCAAGTATCTTCTCGGCGTCTAAGCCCTGTTTTGCCATAAAATATGCCCCCCACTGGCAAAGGCCGACGCCATGACCCCAGCCAAAACCCTCAAATACCGCATCCCCTCCTGTAACAAGCACGGTAAAATTTGCGCTGCGCAGGATATCAGGGCCGATAATCTCCCTGAATGTTTTTGCCGGGATTTTCAAGCTGATTATTGAACCCACTAACTTTAACTCTTTTACCCGGCCGGAAATATCCCTGTCAACTAGCAGAATATCGTTGATAGCTCCGGTTCTATAGCCAGCCTCTCTTAATTTTGCCTGTATATCTAGGAGAGAAACTACATAGTGCCATTTATAATGCGGGGAATCTTTGCAGAAACCGCACACGACACCTTTTAGCGGCCGGATATTTATATCCCATAACACAGAGGCATCCTCTGTATGCCCGCCGCAGGAAGCATGGAAATACGCGGGAAATACCTTTTGACGATAAGTAAGAATTAACCCTTGCGTTTCTTCCACGGCCTTATTCGTGCGGTACCTTTCAGAGGCGCTTCCGCCATACAACTGGGAATAAACGGTATTGGTCAAATCAAAATCCCTGTCTTTATTTACCTGCAGCATATATACCGCATATGTGCGGCTTACAATCGCCTGCACTTTCAAAGCTTCCATCGGCCAGTAATGCGATGATTCCTGATAAAGTATCCCTTTCACATAATCTTCAAGCGCAATGCTGTTAATGGCGGTGAGCGTATTGGCCTTTCCTTTTACGATTATGATATCGCCTTTAAATGTACGGCCGTCGATAAGGATAGAATCCTCGTCTCTTGCTGAAAGTGCTAATTTTCCACTCTTTATCAACCGGCCCGCCAATAAGATGTCGCCGCCACTAGCGACTACCGTTGTCTTTAGGTCCCTGCCTTGCCAAATAATCTTATTATTACGGTAATCGCTTACCGCGTATTCACCCTTTATCTTCAGGCTGAAAGAACGGTTGTTTTGTAGTATAGCTACGCGCACAGAATTTTTCGCTTGGGCCAAAACAGGCAGCATTCCCAAGAAAATAACAGATAACAGAATCAGGCGTTTTTTCATCGACGTGACCATATCCAGAATATAAGGGAAAGGATTATGCTGATTAATATGGAAGTAGCCAGGGGAAAGTAAAAAGTGAAATTATTCTTTTCTACCAGTATGTCTCCGGGAAGCTTTCCCAAGAAAGGAACCTTATTGAAAAAAGTAAGCAACAGGCCTACTCCTATTAGAACAACTCCAAAGATAATCAGTGTTTTACCGATTTCATGCATCGCTCTATCTCCGAATAAATGCATCCGCAGTATTTTTGGCAGTAAATGCCTTTGCTCTTTGCCTCATCATGCGCTTTTCTAAACCCCGGCCGGAAATCTTCATAATAAAATTCAACTCCTTCATCCCCGGCAACTTCGCTGCCGATTTTCTTCAACAGCTCCTGGTCCTGATAAGGGCTTACCAGTAAAGTGGTTGTAAGGCTATCAAAACCTTTCTTCTTGGTTTCTTTAGCGGTGCGCTCAAGCCGCAGGCGCCAGCAAATCTCGCAGCGTCCGGGATTGGCTTCCTTTAGATTCACGGCTCTAAAAAATTCTTGCGGGCTATATTCGGGATAGCCGACTTCCAAATTTAATTCCTTACTTAATACTTCGACCGCGCTCTTGCGATTCTTGAATTCTCCCAAAGGATGAATGTTCGGATTATAATAAAATCCCTCAACCACCGCTCCCTTCTCCCTAAGTTGTCTTAGCGGATAAATCAGGCACGGCGCGCAACAAGTATGTAATAGGATTTTCATATTTTATACATTTAGCGTGTGTCTTGTCTGGGTTTCTCGGGAGCGCTCGGCGCGCCCCAGCGTGTCGCGCCTTCGCTCGGGTCGGCTGCGTCGCTCTCCCGCAGCCGGGCCCTATATAAAGCCGTTTTTTTAATTTAGGAGCCGGCTTGCGGGAACCCTGC